>Ga0209643_1001446_pt1 | contig 22298 bp, 22 predicted proteins | sample AutmiccBRH37_all_FD_187383 | JGI IMG/M metagenome (GOLD analysis project Ga0209643, IMG submission 187383) | Deep subsurface microbial communities from Mt. Terri, Switzerland - Autotrophic microbial communities BRH/37_all (SPAdes) (version 2) | ecosystem: Environmental > Aquatic > Deep... | reverse complement strand
ACAAGCGTGAGGGCTATAGCGCCAATCCACCCTTGTCGGATTGCCCAAAGTCTGAGTTGGATATTAAGGCGGAAAATCGTAATATTCTGGTTGCCTAAGAGAAAAAAGGGTTGGTTAGCAAGCCCTACTTAAATCTAATACTCCGAGAAGCTAGTCCGTGAAAGTGTTCAAATACGCATAAAGAAATAGACAATCATTAAGATTTCAGCGCTTAATTTCAAAATTGTTCCACCGAGGATACCGACGAGAGTGCCAAATCCAACCCGGATTGCTTGATTTATTTCTATACCACGCACCAATTCAGCCCCGACAGCACCTAGGAAGGGACCAATTATGATACCCAAGGGTCCGAAGAAAATCAAGCCAAGGATTGTGCCGATTCAGATTTTTCTTCCAATGGAAACGAGATTTTGGGCTAAGTTGGTAATATTGTTGAGTGACGCAGTAAGTTCAGCTATTTCGCTGACTTGCTGTTCGCTGACTATTCTCTGTTGCTTTATGGAGTCAACAAAAAGATCTATCGATTCCCTAACCCTTTGAATATCTTTTTCAATCGCCGTCGATGCCGTATTAGTAGTATCCGCCAATTGGCGAACCTCATTCGCTACAATTCTGAAGCCTAGCCCATGTTCTGCTGCCCGCGCCGCCTCAATCGATGCATTAATACCTAGAATCTTACTTTTAGCGGAAATGTGCGTAATACTTTTTAGAACTCCGGCCATGTGCTCAATTTTATGACGTACTTGCTCGGTAGAATTATCCATGCTCTTAGCATTTGCTGCAACTTCTTCACTTTCGGATGAAAGGTTCTGCGCGTAAGCATATGCAGTTTCCGTTACCTCTAGAAGTTGCTCACCCATAGATAAGAGTGAATCAAACTGCTCGGTGGAAATCACTACAGACATCGCGCCTTTGATCAGACCCTCATCTCTAATCGGTGCAGCGATTGACACATAGGGAATTTTGAATCGAGTCAGATCATTAACCTTGACAACCACGCGTTCCCCAGTATGGAGAGCTTTATAAGCACCTGATTGTTGATATTTTTCCATTAAATCGCCTTGACGGACTCCAATGTCCAGATCAGGATGAAAGGAGGTAAGCAATACTTTCTCTTTGTCTATTACGAACACTGAGACGGGTTGTTCATACCACTCTTGCAGTTCAGGGGCTAATGCAATTGCATGTTCCAATTTCACTACATCCATCTCTCCTCTACCTAATCAGATAGTCAAAGCACTTTGTAAAGTTTACAGTTGAATAGTACCAATGCAGTGTAACAATACAAAGTACGATACAAAAAACTAAGCTATAAAGTAATTGACCGACAGGAAGCTATAAATATATTGAATATTTTGATAACATTATATAGATTCTGCATTCTGGCAAAAATTCCTGCTTTACCCCTAATTCTTTATCTGAATTCAACGAACATGAAGGAATGAAAAATAAGGGAGTCTGAATGGTGGATTAGTGGCATATTGAGCTGGTAGATCAGGTAAATTGTAGTAGTCATTAGCCAATAAGTATATACTAGACTTAATTACTGCTGAGGTATGGAACAGCTTAGCGCTATAATTAAATTAAAGGGAGACTGATTTTGACATGAATTTCGAACAAATTTACTATGCTAATAGCCAACACAAGGAACATTTCTTGGAGCTTTTAACACAAAAAAAGTCAAACGAGTCTGGCTATTATTCAGCCTATTACATACTAACTTCAACCAAGGAAATTTGGTCCGCAACAAAAAGACATACCACTTTAGAAAAAATTGATTTTGATAAAATCTTAGAACAGGGTTTTGCGAGAAATCATAAAGCGCTTATTTTACTTGCTCAACATCTGTTCATGGCCAGCACTAGCTTTGACTTGGATCATGCTTTGGAAAGCTGGGACCAAATCAGTTACAGCGTAGCTTTGCAAGCCATTAAACTAAGGTGGACTCTTTCGCGTGAAAGTATGGAGGATTTTCTAGAGTAAAACTGAGGCAATGATACTTAAACTATAAAGGTGCTATAAACTTAATGCCTTCAAACCTTGCCTGCCTTTGAAACCACAATCCTTATACAGGGATCGTGGTTTTTTTCTTCGAAGTAAATAAAGACTAGGAAATTGGTGTAAATAGAGAATATTGATTAAAAGTGGTTAGTTTATTACAACTCGTTATATTCCTTAAGAAGTTCTTAAGAATTATAACGAGACTATCGTAAGATTTAGTTGATATCATTACCTAAAGCAAATAGTAGAGGGTGTGATATGATTGAACAAATCAATAGGTGGGAGTGATACATCATGAATATCTTAGTTTGCGATGATGATAAAGAAATATTAGATGCTATAAAAATCTACTTAGAATACGAAGGCTATAAAGTATTTAAGGCGTCAAATGGACTAGTAGCTCTAGAAGTTATAGAAGAGAATGAAATACATCTAGTTATTATGGATGTTATGATGCCTCAGATGGACGGCTTGAGGGCAACTATGAAGATCAGAGAGGATAAAAATATTCCTGTCATTATGCTCTCAGCAAAATCTGAGGATACTGACAAAATAATTGGCCTAAATATGGGAGCGGACGATTATATAACTAAGCCCTTTAACCCTTTAGAATTAATTGCCAGAGTGAAGTCCCAGCTTAGAAGATATACATCACTAGGGAGCCTGGAAACCAAAAGCAATGTCTATAAAACAGGTGAGCTCCTAATCGATGATGAGTGTAAGATGGTAACGGTTGACGGCGAGGAAGTAAAACTTACTCCCGTTCAATATAAAATATTAAAGCTATTGACTGCCAATGCGGGAAGGGTATTTTCCATCGATGAAATCTATGAAAAGGTATGGAAGGAAACTCCCTTTTGTCCCGAAAATACAGTAGCAGTTCATATAAGAAAAATAAGAGAGAGAATAGAAATAAATCCTAAAGAGCCAAAATACTTGAAGGTGGTGTGGGGAATTGGATATAAAGTGGAGAAACTATAGCCATGCAATGGTAACTAAGGTTATTGTCTTTATGATTGCAATACTATGTTTTACTAGTGCCATAACAATAGTTTTAAATGTACTCTTGCATAAGGGTGATTTTAGAATTGTACTTGAAAAAAGCTATTATCTTGGGAGAGATTACTTAAGTGACAGCTCAGAGGTCGTTAGGAACTTGAGAAGGCTAGAAAACTACCAGAGTGAGGAATACATTTTAAGCGGAGGAACTCTCCAAGAAGATCAAATTCTAAGTCAGGAAAACCAGTTGTTTAGAGAGTTTGGATACAACTCGAAGAGCTTTAATCCGAATCTAACCACTGAGGAAAATTTTCAGAAATTCAAGGAAGTTTATGCTGATAGAATTTCTCAGGTCAAAGAAGATTTAATTAAACAAGAGTTACATGACTATAATTCAACATTACAAAGATTAGGTAACTATCAAGGCATTATCTATTATGCAAATAATGGTGAAAAAGAATTAACTAATAGTTCTAACAAAGCTAAAGATTATTTCAAATCCCATCCGTCCTATATAATATTTGAGGGCTCTAAACAAGAGGTCTTTCCAGCAGAAATTCAAGAAAACACTCATTATTACTGGATTACATCAAGTCCTTATCAAATAGGACAACAAGACGTTATGTATATTGCTTTTACTGAGGAGTATTTAAATTCCAGGACTGCAGAATGGAAAGAAAACAAAATCTTTACGACTAATAGTCTCTATCAAATCGCAGGTTTTTTATTAGTTCTGGCAATAGCTCTGATATATCTAGTATTAGTCATCGGTAGAAAACCACATGAGGATCAAGGGGTTCATTTTAACTCTATCGACAGAATCTACAATGATTTTGCCCTTGGTACGTGTTTATTGCTGATTGTATTATGGGTTGGAGCCATGGTTGCGGTAGAGGATTTAAAAATATATGAACTAATATTTCCAATAACCGTCCTAATAGCAACCCTTGGTTTAAGATTGGTGCTATCTTTAGTAAAACATCTTAAAAACAAGACATTTATGAAGCACACCTTAATCTTTAACATCTTTGATAAGATCTTTTATAGTGTTTTTAAATTTATCAAGGATATCTATAATACTGGAAGTGTGGCAGTAAAAGTTGTCTTAATAGTTATAGGCTATCCAATCATAGTAGCGATAACATTCTTTATGTTCCCAATCACTCTAGGAGCTGCAGCATGGATTGCCTTTAAGAAAGTAAAGGAATTCAATGCCATAAAAGAAGGGGTAAAGCAAGTAAAAGAGGGAGATATCCACTACACTATTAATCTATCTGGAGATGGGGAGTTTGCTAAACTTGCTGCAGATATTAATAGCATCACTGACGGTTTATCTAAAGCAGTCGAAAGTGAGACCAAAAGTGAACGCTTAAAAGCAGAGTTAATTACTAATGTATCTCACGATATTAGAACCCCCTTAACCTCTATTATCACCTATGTTGATTTATTGAAGTATGAAACGGATCAGGTAAAGGCAAAAGAATACCTAGAAGTACTTGACCAGAAGTCGCAACGGTTAAAAGTATTAACTGAGGATTTGTTTGAAGCAGCTAAGGCCTCCAGTGGAACTATACCGGTAAATTTTGAAAAAATAGATCTTGTTTCTTTAATAACCCAAGGCTTAGGTGAACTTGATGATAAACTACAAGAGAGTAAGTTAGAATTTCGGCTAAGTCATCCTACCGATAAAGTTTACATCCAAGCTGACGGGAAATTGTTGTGGAGAGCTGTCGAGAATCTGTTATCCAATATCTTTAAATATGCGCTTGCAGGTTCAAGAGTCTATATTGACATTATAGATTTAGGCACCGGGGTAACGCTCATCATAAAAAATATCTCGGCCTATGAACTTAATATTTCTTCTGATGAGCTAATGGAGCGTTTTAAAAGGGGAGATGAATCTAGAAGCAGCCAAGGTAGCGGGTTAGGATTATCGATTGCCAAAAGTCTAATAGAAATTCAAAAAGGAAGTTTTCTCATTGAAATAGATGGAGATTTATTTAAGGCAATCATCCAAATGACCAAAGTAAGTTAAATTAGACAACCCAGTACCCTAGGAAGCCCTATTTCCTTGGGTACTGGGTTGAAAAACAATCATGTTTCACGATACGTGTTGTTTTTATGAATTGTAAAGAAGATTGAACAAAAAGAGTTGCCATGTGGCAGCTCTTTTTGTATTGACAAAAAAATACCGCCACGATAGTATTATGCTATGCGATATATCGCGCGGCATAATACTGAAAGCAGGTTGGAAAATGTCATATACAAGTAGTCCGATGACGGAAGCAATGTATTATATACTCCTTGCCTTAATGAATCCTAATCATGGTTATCAGCTGATGGCGGCGATTGAACAAGTATCAAATGGACGTATCAAAATGGGTCCGGGAACATTGTATGGGGTTCTTACACGACTACAAAAAGATGAAATGATTGTAATATTAAATGATGATGGGCGAAGAAAAACCTACGCCATTACTGAAGATGGCAGAACCGCGCTCAATGTAGAATACAAAAGGTTAAAGGATATGATTCAAGATGGAGTAATATTAGAGGAGAGATCATAAATGGGCAAGTTGGTAAAAAGGCTAATGCTTGATGATATCTATGCTATTGGTCGGAATGAAAACTGGTTTTCTGATATGGCTAAAAGGGGTTTGCATTTAAAAAAAATCGGACGATTTTTTGTACACTTTGAAAGAGGAGAATCAAAGAAAACCAAGTACATAATAGATATTATTAAGGAAAAACCCTCACAAGAACAATTAGATGTTTATCATGATTGCGGTTGGGATATTGTCACAAATATGCAAAGTTTTTATATTTTTTCTGCTGATGAGAAGTTATGCACCTCTGAATTACATACAGATCCAATTGAGCAAGGCTTTTCCTTGTCCTACTTAAATAAACGACTAAAAATTAATTTAATCATGATGTCCATTGCAATGCTGCTATTCTTTGGCATTATGTTTAGCATGTTTATTTTAATTGATGAGCCTTTTTTATTTATGACTAAGGGTCCGTTTGTTCAGCAACTGCTCGTTATAATTGCTGAACTATATGTTTTTTATTCCGTAATGCGAAATTATGTAGTTATTCGTAATCTTAAAAAATCTCTCTTACAGGGTAAGGCAATTGATCACAAAGAGAACTATAGAAAAGCCCGATTGACTGGAGGTATATTAGCAGGTTTATTTTTGCCTCTGGCCTTATTAACTATTTTCATACCGTTTGTTGAAATTACCAAGAGCAAAGACTACACACTGCAGTAATTGCATTTTTAGGTAATATCCTTACAATTTGGCTAGTGATATTGATAATGGATCGTGTCAAAGCTTGGTTGCAAAAACGTAACGAGAAAAAAGGAGAAGTTGCTTCGGAAAAAAGAGGAAAACGGGCTTCTAATATATGGAATAAGTATGGTCTCCCTGGCTTGGCCCTTGTTTCTCCGATCTTAATCGGGAGTCACCTTGGTGTAATCTTGGCCATGAGTTTCGGAGGCAAACGGAAGCAGATTACTTTCTGGATGACTTTCAGTGTTCTTATTTGGGCTGTTGCGATGGGGATCGCTTCATACTATGGGATTGACTTCTTATTTAGTCAAACAGGTCGAGAAGGATTTTTGACTGACTTACTTAAAATAGAATGATCGGAATTAATGCCGGCTAAGTCACCTGATGAACGAGGCAAAAAAATGCTTACTGTAATCATTTGACAAAACAAATTTTAGAATATAGTATTTAATCTGTATATTCCTGTATACCTGTATATATAACGCTAGATTCTAATTACAGGCAATATAAGCCAGTAAAACCCTATTGTGGAGGAAAGAGAATGAGAAACAACATCAAAGAATCGTTGGTTAGCTGCGTGGAGCAGTTAGACGAAGAAAATTCAATAAGATTGGCTAAGGAAGCCTTAGATGATGGGATTGACCCTATATATCTGCTCGATTTAATGAATGAGGGAATGAAGAGGGTAGGTATACTTTATGATTGTAGAGACTATTTTATTGCAGACTTGATCATGGCGGGACTGATCTTTAGACAAATATTGGAACTAGAAGAAATGACTGATTTTTTTCATCGAACCTATGATAAGAAGTCGGGAAAAATCGTTATTGGAACTGTTAAAGGAGATATACACGATATCGGGAAAGACATTTTTAGGTATATGCTAGAGGCATATGGCTTTGATGTGATTGATCTTGGGGTCGATGTCTCAAGAGAAATCTTTGTGAAAAATGTCGAGAAACATAACCCGGATATTTTGGCGCTGAGTGGTGTATTAACGAGTACCGTAGATGAAATGAAAGAAGTCGTAAATTCTATGGTGGAAGCACATCTAAGGGATAAAGTTAAGATCATTATTGGTGCTAATCATCTCACACAAGATGCCTTCAGGTTCATCGGTGCGGATGGCTTTGCTACAGATGCTTCAGTAGGGGCTAAATTGTGTAGGGAATGGGTGAATGCTGGTAATGGGCAAGGAGTAGAAGGGAATGGCTGATCCGGTTTATATCAGAATTGTTGAAGATATCAAGAAGAAGGTAAACAGCGCAGTATTAAAACCAGGTGATACCGTTCCGCCAGAAGCCGCACTTTGTAAAGAATATGGTGTTAGCCGAATGACGGTCAGAAAAGGTCTGGCTATTTTGGCAAGTGAAGGATATATCTTTTCTGTTCCTGGTAAAGGTAACTACGTCCAAAAACCGGAAGTAAACAAATATACGTTACATTATGATGAGATGAATAACCCTATTAACAGTGTTGATAAAGCACGATTATTGGAAGTAACGATTATCATGCCTGACGAAAAGTTAGCAGATGAGTTGCAAATTACCAGAAATAAGCATGTTATTATGATTCGCAGGTTATTCTATACAGATGGAAGCCCTATAGCTTATGATGTTAAATATTTGCTTTATAGTAAAGGTATGCCTATTGTTGAAAAGGAAATTGAACAGGCTACATTCCAAGAAATGGTATCGAATAGTATGCCCATTTTTGCATTAAAGAAAAGAATAAGTATTAGTGCTCAGATACCTAACACAGAAATTAAGCGCTATCTCAATATTTACGATGAACTTGCCTTATTGGTTGTTGAGCAGAAGCTCTACAACAATGAAAATAAGCCAATTGGCATAGGGGTGACTAGCTATAGAGGAGACTATATAAAATTGCAGGGTAGAAGTGATTAATCGTTTAATGACACAAGGTGGAGGGATCTTTTTGAACTATTATAATGTGGTTTTTCAACCTGGTGACGTTTCGTTAGAAGTCGCAGAAGGTAGCACACTAAAGGAAGCCATGAATGATGTAGGCTTAGAGTTTGATTTCCTCTGCGGCGGTAGAGGAACATGCGGAAAATGTCGGGTCAAAATTTCTAAGGGATTGACGACACCGGTTATCAGAGAACAAGAAATGCTTCAGGTTAAGGAAGTAGACGAAGGTATTCGTTTAGCGTGCCTGACTACTGTACACAATGATTTAATAGTGGAGCTTCCAAACCAAAAAAAACTTGCTCACAATATCTTAATAGCGTCTGAGGAAAGGGCATTTCAAATAGCGCCTCAACTCCACAAAGTATTTATTGAAGTTGATAAGCCTTCTCGTGAGACTCAGAGTTCTGATTGGCGTCGCTTAAAGGAAGGTTTAGTTAAACAAGGGTATAAGGATCACGAATTAGAGTCAACGGTCTCCATTTTAAGACAGATGCCAGATGTCCTTAGAGGGGCCAATAACCTCATCACCGCTGTAATGTATGAAAGTACAGTAGCTGGAATCGAAGCACAGGATTCCACGAAAACGATGCTCGGAATGGCCTTCGATATTGGAACCACTACCATTGTGGGTTATTTGCTCGATCTTTATTCTGGGAAAGAGTTAAGTGTGGTTTCTACCCTTAATCCCCAGACTACGTTTGGGGCAGATGTTATTTCTCGGCTTACCTTTGCGAACCATGAAGAAAATGGTCTAATAAAATTGCAGAGTGCTGTGGTTGAGGCCATTAATAAACTAATTGTAGAAGCGGCACAAAAAGCTTCTATTCTCAGAAATCAAATCTATGGGATTTCTATCGCAGGGAACACGTGTATGCATCATATCTTTCTAGGCATAAATCCTCAGAGTATTGCGGTGTCCCCTTATGTACCTGCCCTCAGTGAGCCTTTGGTATTAGATGCTTCGGAACTTAATATTAGCATCAATCAGGCCGGGAAAGTCTTCATGCTACCCAATATTGCAGGCTTTGTGGGGGCTGACACGGTAGCAGTGTTGTTAGCCACTGAGTTAGATCGAAGTGAAGATATTAAGCTCGTTATTGATATTGGTACTAATGGTGAGATTGCGCTTGGCTCAAAAGAAAAGATGGTTGCTTGTTCGGCTGCTGCAGGCCCGGCCTTTGAAGGGGCTCAGATCAGTAGTGGGATGAGGGGCGCCGTTGGGGCAATAGACCATGTGTATTATCGGGACAAGCTTGAGTATTCCGTAATTGGGGGAGAAAAACCCTTAGGAGTGTGCGGTTCTGCTTTACTTGATACGGTCGCAGGGTTGGTGGAACTCGGTATTCTTAATAAGAGAGGGAAATTCTTGGAATTCGAGCAACTGACTAATCCTGTGGCCCAAAGGTTTAAGGAAAATCTCATACAGTATGAGGGGCAAGGAGCATTTTTGCTTGCTGAAGCAGATTCAACCGGTCACGGCAGACCTATTATGATTACCCAAAGTGATATCAGGGAACTTCAGATGGCCAAGGGAGCTATGGCGGCAGGGGTTAGAGTTCTAATGGAGACCTATGGTATCCAAGCCCAAGACATTAATGAAGTTCTGTTAGCCGGTGCCTTTGGAAACTACTTGACCCCGCATAGCGCCTGTGTCATAGGATTGATTCCTCTTGAACTGGAAAGTAAAATTAAAATGATCGGTAATGCAGCCGGTACCGGCTCTAAATTAGCATTGCTTTCTTCAGGTGAATTCCGTAGAGCCAGGGATATCGCTAACGTTGTTAAATTTGTCGAATTGGGCAGTTACCCTAGATTCAATAGTATTTTCGGTGAATGCACATATTTTAACATTAAATAGCCAGAAAAAATGGATGCATATTAGTAAATTGAAGCACTGAACTGATAAAATAGTTCTTTGCTTCTTTTTTATTCCTGGCTGTGTCTGATCTCGATAGCTCTATTCGAGTCTTGATTATTGGGACACTTAAGCTGCGATGCCAAGCAAATAGTTTTTAGGAAATTTCCTAAATGATGACAGATTTCTAAAGAAAGGGATTGTGAAAAAGAATATTTGACAAAATAATTGAATATTGATAATATAATGCCATAAGACATGTATATACAGGAATAGCTATGACATCAAAGGAGGAAACTTAAATGATTATCATTGGCGAAAAAATAAATGGAACCATACCAAGTGTCAAAAAGGCCATAGAGCAAAAGGACGAAGAATTCATTAGAAATCTTGCCTTAATGCAGGCTGAGGCAGGCGCTGATTATCTTGATATATGTGCTAGTACTGCACCAGATGTCGAAGTAGATACTTTACTATGGCTAATGGACATTGTTCAGAACGCAGTGGATACGCCGTTGTGTATCGATAGTCCAAATCCACTAGTTATTGAAAAGGTTTTCCCCTATGCTAAACGCCCTGGATTGATTAACTCCGTTTCTGAAGAAGGTGGAAAATGCGAAATAATCTACCCGATCATTAAAGGGACAAAATGGGAAGTTATTGCACTGACGTGTGATAGTAGGGGCATTCCGAAAGACATTCAGACAAGGGTAGACATTACAAAAGTTATGGTTGAAAAGGCTCTAACTTATGATATTACCCCTGATAGGATCCACATTGACCCTCTTGTGATGGCGCTATCTGCAGATAATCAATCTCTATTAAACTTTGTCGAGACCTTAAAAGAAGTGAAAACCTTATATCCTACTATTAAAGTAACTTCTGGTTTAAGCAATATATCTTTCGGAATGCCTTTAAGAAAAGTGGTTAATCAACACTTCTTAACCCTTGCAATCAATGCAGGTATGGATTCTGCCATCTTGGATCCCTGTAGTCGGGATATGGTGACGACACTGTATGTTACAGATGCGTTACTGGGGAAAGATCGCTTTTGTAGAAATTACTTGAATGCTTACCGCAAAAATAAGATCGGCCCTCTAAAGGTTGAAGCGTAATACGTGTAATGGAATTTTTTTTAACGAATCTTGTATATACAGTTAGATATTAGTATATTCTAATTTGTTAGATTGCTCTGACTGTTCGGATAAAACATGTTATCAAAACAAATAATATTTCAACAATTCATTAAGATTTGAGGAGGTTTAATTATGCTCGACTTACAGGTATTAACTCAAGCGGTAGGAGATCTCGATGAAAAAGCCATTTTAACTATGATCAACGATTTTGTAGCTACAAACCCTAGTGGTGAAGATGCCCAAAAGATTGTTTTTGCCTGCCAGCAAGGTATGGCGATTGTCGGAGAGCTGTTTGAAAAGAACGAATACTACGTTGGGGACTTGATTTTTGCCGGAGAATTACTATCCAAAACGATTGAATTACTAAAACCTGTGTTAACTGGTGTTGCCTCGCAAAAAGTTGGTTCTATTGTTATTGGTACAGTTGAGGGAGATTTGCACGATATTGGGAAGAATATTTTCGGTAGTATGGCAGAAGCCGCAGGCTTTGAGGTGTACGACCTAGGGATTGACGTATCGCCCAACGCCTTTGTCGAGAAGGTGAAAGAAGTTAAACCACAAATCATTGGGATGAGTGGCGTTCTGACCCTTGCTATTGATTCCATGAAAAAGATAGTTAATGCCCTAAACGAAGCAGGTCTAAGAGACAGTGTAAAAATAATTATTGGCGGGAATCCTGTTAATGAAGACGCTTGTAAGCAAATCGGTGCGGATGCTTTCACGACAAACGCTGCTGAAGGGCTGAAAACTTGTCAAGGGTGGGTGAAATAATATGACAGATGCCGCAGTTATGACGAATGAACGAAATCAGATCTTCCGCGATCTATTCAGCGGAAAAACTCCCAAAAGAGTACCGATCAGCAACCCAGCAACTCAAGATTTTGCTATTCAATACGCTGGTTTGGACCTAGCTGAATGTCAATGGGATTTAACGAAGTTAGAGCCCGTTTATGATAAGTTCTGTCAAGATTTCTATACCGACACTTATCCTGGTGGTTCTATCCGAATTCCCTCACACTATCAAATTCTTGGGTCAACCCCTATTGTCATGAGTTCCAGCGGATTCATGCAGCATCCAGAAGTCGTGGGTTTGTTGGCTGAGGAATATGACCAGTTTATCGCATCCCCGTATGATTGTATTGTTGAAACAGTTTTGCCACGTTTATACACCGGTTTTAACGGGGAGCCCGGTAAAGTGGCAATGACCTTAGCTAAAGCAATGCGGGCTCAATCTGATGACTTGGCATACCTCGGATCGATTAGAGCAAAACTGAATGCAAAATATGGCTATGCCACCATGATCGGTGCCTTAACTGAAGCTCCATTTGATTTTATGGCAGACTTCCTGAGAAGTTTTAAAGGAATTTCGGGTGATGTCAGGCGATATCCGGATAAGATAGTGGCAGCCTGCGAAGCGGTATTACCACTGATGATTAAGAAAGGGACTTTGCCAAATCCTTCAATGCTAGGCTATACGTTTATTCCACTACACATGGCTCCCTATTTGCGGGATAAAGATTTTGCAACCTTATATTGGCCAACCTTTAAAAAGTTAGTCGAGACATTGGCTGGAATGGGCCAAAATGTCCAATTGTTTGTGGAACACGACTGGATGAGATACCTCGACTATCTGTATGAATTACCAGAAAACACAATTATGAGGTTTGAATACGGAGATGCCAAGCTTGTTAAGGAAAAGCTGGGTAAAAAACACATTATTTCTGGCTTCTATCCAGTGACTATGTTGCAAACGGGAACTAAGGAACAGTGTGTAGATAAGGCCAAAGAATTATTAGACATTCTTGCCCCAGGAGGACGGTATTGGTGGCAAGCGGACAAGAGCATTATCCATCTGGAAGCCAATGGTCCAGTTGTAGAAAACCTTAGAGCTGTCTTGGAGTATGTTCATGAAAACGGAACCTACTAATACTGGGGGGAGAGGATAAAATGGATTCGAAATATTATGAGACTTGGGAAGAATATTTAGCAGAGCACCCGGAATTAGAGGGAAAGCCTGCACACGCAATCGCCCCAAAAATCGAAAAGTATGAAGACGCTATGTTTGTGTTTATTATGGATTTGTTATTGTAAGTTAATTTGATTTTAAGAGTTGGTTATAGGGCAACACCTGACCTCGTAGGGACTATTATGCACATTGCTGCAAAAGAATGCTTTATCGAGGACGGAGGTTGCCCGTACTTGCCTTAAGATAGTTCAGAATATTCTTTGTTGGGTCTCGTATTTAGTTTCTAGATATAAAGGAGGTGAGAAAAGGACAAGATACAGGGTAACCTAGGTTAGTCTAATAAATTTGATTTTGAGAGGAGATTTATAATGGGAAAAGGATTAAAAAAGTCGATTATTAATCTTTATGGATTACCTTCCTTTGGGTTTCAGTTATTTGTCAATATGGAGGTATTCTTTTTTGCAGCATTTCTAACAGATTTTGCAAAACTTCCAATGGCCCTGGTTGGTACTGTATTGATGATCACCAGTATTTTTGATATCTTATGGGTTCCTACTGCAGGAATAATATTGGAAAAGAGTAATATGAGGTGGGGTAAATACCGTTCATGGTTACTTGTAGGACCTCCATTTGCGGCATTGTTCTTTATTTTGCAGTTTTCTAAAATCGGCTCCCCAACAATGAATGCTATTATTATTACTGTCGGATTTGTCGTCAGTCATTTAATCTGGAACATTTTTTATGCTGGACATGTTGCCTTGAATTCCTCCATGACAACGGTCAGAGAAGAAAGAATTGCTATGTCTACAAACAGGGGGATGTTCAATTCCTTAGGTGCTATCGCGTTTTCCTTAATCGGTATGAAGATGATCTTGGCCCTTGGCGAAGGAAAAGACCCTGCGACAGGATATACGCTAACCGTTATAATTACTGGAATTGTCATGATTGCTTGTTATTTTTCCTTGTTCTTTATGACCAAAGACTATGCTTTCCACGGAACCTCTGCTCAAACAGGAAAACCTGCCGAAAAAATGCCTATTAGCGAGATGCTGAAACAGATCGTAGTCAATCCGCCACTCATGGGTTTGATGTTGGGTGAACTTGGCAGATATTTAGGTAGGTTTGTTATCTTTGGATTAGCGTTCTATTATTTTAAATATGTTGTCAATAATCTGGCTGTTATCGCGATTTTCATGACGGGGCTTAACGTTGTTACCTTCGTTGGTGCTTTGATTGCAAATCCACTTGCTAAGAAGTTTGGTGAGAGAAATGTCTATATTTTGTCACTTTCAATCTTTATAGTCGGGCTTTTGGCGGTATGGGCCTTACCTATGAATTATGTTTCCTTCATGATCATCATGTTCATTGCCTATTTAGGATATGGAATGCCTGATGCTTTGGGTGTTGTTATGTATTCATCGACGGTTGATTATGGTGAATGGAAAACCGGCAAGAATGCCAGAGGATTCATCATGTCTCTAATTAGTTTTCCAATCAAGACGGCAATTCTTGTAAGAAGTGTTATAATCACAGGAGTGCTGGCGGGTGCAGGATATGTTGCAAATATGAAGGCTACACCAGTACTAGTAGAATCTATCAAAAACGGGTTAACTCTAATTCCAGCGATTATTATGCTTGCAGGTTTGATGTTCATTATTTTCCTTTATAAAATTACACCTCAAAGTCTGGCTAAAATGCAAGAAGAAATTGCTGCTAGAAAAGCCTAGATTAACGGCTAAGATAGTTTTCGTTTTGAAGGATTTCAAATAAGAGAGATGATTAAGCCCATCTCTCTTATTGTAATTAAAGCTTGAATGAATGGATTCAAATCCAGAGCGAAATCATTCGTTGATAAAGGGGTTAGGTATATGGAAGAAAGAGATCTCCAAAAATTTATTGAGATAATGCCAAGCTTAAATGAGGTTATGCAGGACGATATTACCGTTATTGTGTTCGATCTTAGAAAAGAGATTATCGCGGCCTATGCACCAGGTCAACTTAAAATGCCTTCCAAAGCTGGGGATCCAATTAAGAATATGGAAAATTTTAATTTGGTAAAGAAATCCAAAGAACAATTACCGTCAATAGTTCCTACAAGATTCTTCGGAGTTCCTGCCAAAGGTCTTCTTACCCCAGTCTTTGACGAAAATAGAGAGGTCGTTGCCATAGTATCGGTTTCTAAAAGTATCGAAAAAGAAGCAAAAATCGAAGAAGGTACTTCTAAGCTCTTTTCCTCTATGGAACAATTGAACGCTGGTATTGAGGAAATTGCTTCAAGTTCACAACAACTATCAACGTTTATCAGAGAAATGGATGAATTCAGCTCGCAAACTGAAAAAAAGATAAAGGCCATCGATGGCATAATAGAGGATATTAAAAGCATATCCAAACATTCAAACCTCCTAGCCTTAAATGCATCTATAGAAGCAGCGAGGGCGGGAGAGGCAGGCAGAGGATTTAGTGTCGTAGCTAAAGAAATGGGCAAACTCTCAAGCTTAAGTAAGGAGTCAGCAGAAAAGGTGGCAGGGTCGCTTTTAGAAATAAAAGAGGCGATTGAGTTTATCAGTGGAGGAATCAATAGAACAAGCCTTTCATCGGAAAACCAAGCTGCAGCAACTGAGGAAATGGCAGCTACGAGTGATGAGATTGTATCTATCGCAAAGCAACTATCTGATTTAGCAAAGGTTCAAACGGTAGATGAAATATTCAGTCAGAAGAAGGTATAACTACTTCTTGCCTATCAAATAGGTATCATAGGAGGAGATGGTTGCATGACAGCGCAGAAAGAAAAAGGATGGCAAAGGTATCATACAATCTGGCTAATGCTCTTTATTGGATGGGTAGTTTCCTATGCTGACAGGACTCTGACGGGGCCAGTCGTTACTTGGATGATTGCTAACGAAGTTGGTTTTTTAGAAGCTGCCAGTAATCCTCATGCTCTTGGTGGTTTGCTAGGAAGCTTATTTTTCGCTGGATATATGCTGACCCAATTTCCCGGAGGTTACTTTGGGGACAAGTTTGGTTATAGGACGATTGTGGTTATCAGTATTTTTTGGGCGGGAATTACCACTCTATTAACGGGATTGACTGGTGGCTTAGTGGCTTTTATTGCCTTGCGGGTCCTCACCGGATTAGGTGAGGGAGTACTTTATTCAAATGACCGCTCCCTAGTTGCAGAAGTCACTCCTCCCAATAAGCTTGGTTTAGGCATGGGAGTAGTCATGGGCGGACTTACAGTAGGTTTGTCTGCCGCTCTGGTAGGAACAGTATACTTAATAGAATGGGCTCAACCTTCCATGGGTGTCAATGCTTGGAAAGCGCCCTTTCTTATCTTGGGGACAGTCACAATTATCGTCGCCTTCATTATTCGGAAGGCACTGAGACCTCAAGGGAAAATTGGTTCTGAGAATTTTGGCAAGGCTTTCTTCAATTTGCTGAAGTATTCTAGCGTATTCTTTGTGGCCATTATGGCTGTCTATTTTATAACGAATGCTCTACACTTAAATGATGTGATCATTGCCATTCTCTTAACGTGTCTAGCGTTTGTACTAATTGCCTTTATCTTTATCAAGAAAGGGAATGAAGTTAACCCGATATTAAGGGACAAAAATCTTGTCCTTATCTATATTTCATATATAGCGATATTATGGCACCTCTGGTTCTATGGTTTTTGGGGAGGCGCCGTAATCAAAGAGTTTGGTGGCGGTACTCTAACTTCGGCCTTATTGGTTATTTCTTTCAATGCTATTGCTGGGGTAATCGGTTTTCCTTTAGGTGGAAAAATCTCCGATATGGTAGCCCATAAACCGAATGGTCGTCGCAATGTCTTAATCGCGATGGAAGCACTTTTGACGGTGTTTATCTTTGTCTTTGCAGCTTATGTCATGTCCGGAAGAAATGATATGGTTGTGCAATCGGTCATTCTCTTTGTTTCTGGTTTAATCTTTTTCGCGTTGCAAGCGGTTGCCCATGCCCTTACTTCAGAAATTGCACCCGTTCATTTGCGCGGAGCAGCGTTTGGAATGCTGAATCTTGTATCTGAAATTGGTGCAGTATTATCGCCGGTGATTTCGGGTGCCATTCGAGATAGTACAGGAAGCTGGGGAACGCCCTTAATTTTAGATGGCGTTTTAATGGGAATCAGCTGTATTATGATCATGGGAGTCAGTACGAAACTTGCGGATAATAGAAGTAGTGTATTACTGCCAAAATAAATTGGTTTCTGCATTAAAGGTACCTTCTAACCCTTGGACATGTTGCGATATGATAAGTTCGCATCGAATCAAGGAGTCCCGACGGCTGAAATCAGCATTGTACGGGACTTCTTGAATAAATAATGCGATAATGCACTTGTAAGGAAAATAGTCAATTAAACATTCGGGACCTACTTTTATTGCAAGTATTGGAGGCACCAAGATGGCAACAGGAATAATCCACAGTGGGGCTTGCGGGTTTACCATCCATGTCAAGGCAGTGAGTGATGGTAGTCAATTTGACTCTCGAAGAAGTAAACTGATAAAATTAGAGATAACAAGCGATTGTCCTAATTACCAAAAGATCGCCAACGAGTTAACGGAAGTTGATGCCTACAAAGAAATTCTGAATAAACTTCATACTGGGAAGGTTTATGAAATTTTTGCGAAATATAGCCCGCATCCTAGCTGTCCTGGAGTTTCTGGAATACTGAAAACGGTGGAAGTGGCAGCCGGTTTGGCATTGCCACAAAATGCTAGTATTAGCGTAACGAAATAAAAAGTGGGGCAATTGTTATGGAAACTATTATAAGCAATCTAGTCAAAGACGCCTTAGCATTAAATGCAACCCATGCTTCAATTGCCGAAGTGACTGAGATCAAGTTTAATGAGGATTTCAGAAAGCTATGTGAACAGAATTCATGTGGTTCTTACAATAAAAACTGGATGTGCCCTCCCGCTGTAGGACCTTTCCAAAAATTGAAAGAAAGGGCCTTGAGTTTTAAGCAGGGTCTTTTGTTCCAGACAGTCCATCCCATAGCAAGTTCTCTTGACTGGAAAGGGATGCTAGAGGGAGGAGTTAATCATACGAAGATATTCAGAAAAATACTGGAGTGTATGGAGAAAAACTATGATTTTAAAGAAATCCTTCCGTTGAATGCGGGTCCATGTACCTATTGTACAAAGTGTGCCTATTTAGTGGGAGAGAAATGTAATTTTCCAGATAAGGCCGTGTCATCCGTTGAGGCTAATGGAATTGACGTAATGGACTTGGTGAAAGCCTCTGGAATACCCTATACCAATGGGAAAAATACTGTTTCCTATGTAGCCTTAATATTGTTCAATAGTTAATAAGCTCAGATCACATAATGTGAATCTCATGGGAAATAGAAGCGAGGTGGTTGTCTTGAAAACAGTGGGCATAGCCTGTCAAACAATTGAGGACGAACTTAAGGCTGTCTACAAGACCTTGCCGGTCCCTTTCCCTATCGTGTGGGTTGAATCAGGTCTACACAATTATCCTTCTCAGTTGAAGGGAAGAATCCAAGAAGAAATCGACAAGATTAGTGGCGCGGAGAATATTCTTCTGTTGTTTGGATATTGTGGCAATAGCATCGAGGGTCTTGTTTCTGCACAGGCCCGATTAGTAGTGCCAAAGGTTGAAGATTGTATATCCTTGTTGCTCGGTGGAAATAAGAATCGTCTAGCCCTAAGTGCGGAGACCCCAGCCTTTTATTTGACAGATGGTTGGTTGCGGTATGAGAAAAATATCTACTGGGAGTATGAAAAGTGCTTAGAGAAATACGGTGAGGACAGAGCCTTGCGGATTTTCCGAGCTATGTTTGCGCATTATTCCAACCTCAATTTCATTGACACGGGAACTTATAATTTAGAGTTCGTAATGAACAGGACAGCTGAGTTCGCAACAAAGTTAAATCTTAAGCAGGGAATTGTTCCCGGTACTTTGAAATTGATTACTAAGGCATTCTTGGAAGAATGGGATGAAGATTTTCTCATAGTTCCGCCGGGAGTACCTATACACCTAAACTATGGTGTGGTCTCTCCGACTAGTCAGGGCCAGAAAAAATGAGGGCTAATTTCATTTCTAAGTAGATATGGTATCCAATACACTAAAAGCTGCCGTTTATTATTTACGGCAGCTTTTAGTACGTGCGTACTGATTGGAATTACTTATTCTGACATCTAAGCAATACTTAGTCTATGCTTAAGCGATTCTAGATTAAATTCTATGCGGTGTTTACGACGGAAATCTAAATAACCCAAGACTCGTTCAGGGGAAGTGTTAAGAATCTGATGTTGAGAAATCCCAACCTCACGAACCAACTCTACAGCTTCGCTAAATTCACCGACTCGATCCCAAAAGTGAGCATCACTTCCTAAAATTACAGGACCTTTATACTTTGCCATGTAACGAGCAATAGAACGGCAGTTTTCCCGTGCTCTACCTTTTTCTTTAATCGTTGAAAGTGAACTATTATTAACCTCTACAGGGATATTTAAAAGGGCAGAAGCGTGTGCGATTTTTTCAAGATCCATCTCAAAATCCGGTCGCCCAGGATGAACCATCATATCTGTATAGGGATTTTCCATTGCTTTAATATAAGCTTGAGTGTTTTGTTCACATGTCCCACCCGGATAACAGATCGGATGTAGGCCGACGAGAATCAGTCTCAAATAGGCTAAATATCTTAACGGCATATCTAATTCGCCTTCATGGTTCGTGATATTGGCTTCTACTCCAGGTAAAATTTTAACTCCAGATAGCTCATCCGGTAGAATTGACAAGTTGTCAAAATGAAAAAGATGAGGAGCACCTGGCATACTTGGGCCGTGGTCTGCCATTCCCAATAATTTAAGTCCTCTGCGTGAGGCCGCTAACGCATTTTCTGTAATAGTACTATACGCATGTCCGCTTGCAATGGTATGAGTATGCAAATCAACCAACAGTTCCATAATAACACCTCATTACTTTTGTTAATAACGCCTATTTAAACGTTTACTCCATTATATATTATAGTTGTTAACGAGAAATTATCGCCAAGTAAAGTTTAGGTTAAAAACTATTCAGAAAGTCAATTTAAAAAAACAAGGGAAAGAAACAAGGAACCTGTCCCCCTGTTCGCCACGCGGCAAAGGAGGACTCTTAGTATAATTGCCGTTTCATCCTAATAACTGAAGCGGCAATTTTTACGGTATACAAAATTGAGTGCCAAATTGTTAGGTTGAAAGTTCTTTTCAGGAGAAATAGTTGACTTTGTCAACTATTTCTCCTATAATTATCTCAAAATTAAATTTTTGGAGGTACATTCATGAACTCTGTTGATAAGCCCTTGATTCATACCATTCGAAGATTCAATCGGTTCTATACCAATATTTTGGGACTGCTGGATCGGCATATGCCGGATAGTGACTTTTCACTGGCGGAAGTGCGCGTTCTATACGAGATCGGACATAGGAAGAATTGTACGGCCATGGATCTAATCGAAACGCTTAGGATTGACCCGGGCTATCTAAGTAGGATCATCAAACGCTTTAGGAAGGAAACTCTTCTATACAGAGTACAGTCCCCAGAGGATGGACGTCTATACTATCTAAACCTGACAGATATAGGGAAAGATACCCTTAGGAAGCTGGATTCCCTCTCCAACGGTCAAATCCAGCGATTGATCAATAGCGTCCCGGAACGAGATCGTATGAACGTTGCGGAAAGCATGAAAACCATCGAAAATGCCCTCACCGCAAAACCTATCTTTTCAGGCGAAGAGGTTAAAATCCGTTGTGAATTGAGACCAGGAGATGTAGGTGATTTGATTCGATTGCATGGCAGGATTTATGCCGAAGAATGTGGACATAACCATGCGTTTGAAGGCTATGTGTGCAAAACTTTTTATAATTTATTCCAAAACTATAGTCCTGAAAAGGACAGATTCTGGTTTGCAGAACTCAATAGCAAAATGATGGGTGCCATTGCCATCGTCGAACATTCAGCGAAACTGGTTCAGTTAAGGTGGTTCATCCTACATCCATCAGTCAGACGCCTTGGCCTTGGAAAAACGCTGCTCAATGAAGCTATTAACTACTGTAAGGAGAGAGGATATCAGAAGGTATTTCTGGAGACTACAAAAGATCGAGAAACAGCGATAAAGATGTACACCAAAGCAGGATTTAGGAAAGTGACGGAGCATGACGTCAAGATGTGGGGCAAGGAACTAGTTGAACAAACCTACGAGTTAAACTTGACCTGAGGTCCTGTTTTATATGGGGAATTAGGTTGTGAAGAAAGGAGTTATTATTGGATAGTTCGGCAGACAGGAGAGATAAAAGTGACAGGACAGCTTAAAATCATAACTGCAATGCTCATCTTCGGAAGCATTGGGGTGTTCGTGAAGGAAATCAATCTATCATCAAGCCAAATTGCGTTCCTAAGAGGTGTTATCGGAAGTTTGTTCTTGATTGGCGCTAGCCTTGTTGTTAGGAGACCATCGCGGTTTTAAGCTATATTGACCCGATTTCAGCAGTGATAATGGCTGCGATATTCTTAGGAGAGAGCATGAGTTCTATTCAGATGATGGGTGGTATCCTTATTTGAGATGACCTGGTCCCTAGAAGAGCACGCTAGGCACGAAAGGGAGTTCATCACAAAAATTGAAGAACAAAATTGGTTACTTATACTTTTTCCATGATCCTTGGTTTTCCTGGGTCACAGGAGGGGCTTTTTACGTCAGAAACAGAGGCAAGTCTCATTAAATAATAGCACTCTTCTCGCAGCATGTGATCTGGTATTAAGGGGTGAAGAATTCCTAAGACGGTTTTATTTAAGAAGCATTTTTTGAAGTTGCATTAACATTAGGGCTTGGCTGATTAATTTGGTCAAGCCCTTCATCTATGAATTAATAAATGAGAAATGAGAACTCTATTAATAGATTAAGGGAGAAGGTGGAACAAAAGTATGCAATCTTACAAAAAGGGGTTAATCATTTTCGGATTAATTTTTTTAACGTATCAGAAAGTATAAGTTTAGGGTCCCCCCTTTACTTGCGAATTTGGTATTATAGAAGTATGAAAGAGAACATTTTAAGAGAAATATTTTTCGATAAACATAAGCATTGGGAAACGTTCTCAG
>Ga0209643_1001443_pt1 | contig 22349 bp, 20 predicted proteins | sample AutmiccBRH37_all_FD_187383 | JGI IMG/M metagenome (GOLD analysis project Ga0209643, IMG submission 187383) | Deep subsurface microbial communities from Mt. Terri, Switzerland - Autotrophic microbial communities BRH/37_all (SPAdes) (version 2) | ecosystem: Environmental > Aquatic > Deep... | reverse complement strand
GAGGGCGATCAATCCTTACGTGGGATTCTTCGCTGGTTGGTCACTTCTCCTGGACTACATCCTGACACCGGCTTTGGTTTACCTGGTTGCCGGTTATGCCCTACAAACAATGTTTCCCATTCTGCCTTTCTGGGGATGGATTGCAGTCTTTGTTGTGATCAATACCGTAGTAAACTTCCGCGGAATTGAAATTACAGCAAAAACAAATATTGGCTTGTTAGTCTTCGAACTGTTCGTCCTGGTTGCCTTTGTAGTAGCTGCTTTTATCGCAGTCCTTAAAGGTGCTGGTCAAGGCGCTTTCACAATCGATCCTATCTGGAAACCAGAAGGATTCAGTATGGACATGGTTATGGCGGCAACTTCCCTGGCTGTCTTAAGCTTCCTTGGGTTTGATGCTATTAGTACCTTGGCTGAAGAAGCAAAAGATCCTAAGAAAATCGTAGGTAAAGCTACAGTAACTGCTCTCTTCTTGGTAGGGGGACTCTTTGTTCTTCAGACCTACCTGGCAGGATTGCTCTGGCCTGATCATACAACCTTCGAGAATGCTGACACTGCTTTCTACGCAGTTGCTCAAGTAGCTGGTGGTGACTGGCTCAGAATCCTGGTAGCTCTGGGTACAGCAGTAGCTTGGGGTATCGGGGATGGTCTGGTTGCTCAAGCTGCTATCTCTCGCCTGCTCTTCAGTATGTCTCGTGACAAAATGATGCCTGCTTTCCTTAGTAAAGTGCATCCTAAGTACCAAACCCCTTACATGAGTACCTTATTCGTTGCTGCGATTGCGATTACCATCGGTATCGTCCTCAGTATGGATCTACTAACCTCCATGGTTAACTTCGGAGCACTCACAGGTTTCATGTTCTTGCATGCATCCGTTATTATCTATTTCATCGTTAAGAAGAAGCAAAGAGACATCGTTTCTCTCTTCAAGTATCTATTACTGCCGGGTGTCGGATTCGGTATCATCTTCTATGTATGGTTAAGCTTACAAACTGAAGCTAAAACAGTAGGTTTCATCTGGTTAGCTATCGGCTTTGCTTATACCGCTTATAAGACAAAGTTCTTCAAGGAAAAACCACCAGCTTTCAAATAATACGCAAAATACGAAAAACCGGACTGCACTCTTAATAGTGCAAGTCCGGTTTTTCGTATTAAATAAGTACATATATTAATTAGAACTTTAATTCACTTCTTCTCCCATTTGCAGGTAAAAGTCAAGATATTACATAATCACACTTTCAGTTTCTTTATGTTTGACTTATAATTGTTAACCTAATGTTGTTAAAATATAATGATAAAGAAGATACTATGTTATAACACTACCTTAGGAGGTTAAATATGTCCACTATTCTTTCAGTTGACAATATCACAAAGATTTTTGGTAAATCTACCGTAGTAGATCGAATATCTTTTGAAGTTAATCGTGGGGAAATACTTGGACTGGTAGGCCCCAATGGTGCCGGTAAATCCACCATCATCAGGTGCCTTTTAGGAATCATTCACCCAGATTCAGGTTCCATTAACTATTCACTTGATAATAGCAACAAGCTAAACTCTTCCAAAGTCGGATACTTACCTGAAGAGCGAGGTCTCTATAAGGATGCCAAAATTATCGACATTCTAATGTATATAGCCAATCTTAAAAACTATCCCCTAGACAAAGCCCGTAGGACTGCAGAAGAATACTTTGAAAAGCTTGACCTTAAAGGGCGAGACAAAGTAAAAATACAAGAACTCTCCAAAGGAATGGCTCAAAAAGTCCAGTTCATAGCTTCCATAATCCACGAACCGGAATTTTTAGTCCTTGATGAACCTTTATCTGGATTTGATCCTGTCAGTCAAAACATCTTTATTGAAGAAATAAAGAATTTGGCAGCCAAGGGCACAGCTATTTTACTCTCCTCCCATCAGATGAATATGGTTGAATCACTTTGTAACCGTATATTTATGATTAATAAGGGACAAAGGGTCTTATACGGGAGACTTAATGATATTAAAGATCGCCATGGAAGCTATAAGTGTGAGTTAACCGGCGAGAATGATCCGCACAGTTTATCCCGTTTACCATATGTAAGCAGGATTGATAAAGATGACCAGACAATTATCCTCCATCTGGAGAACAATATCACACCTAATATGTTTATCAGTGAACTCCCTTCTGATCTAGACATCAAAGAGATGAATATCAATAGGATATCTCTTCATGATATTTTTGTTAAAACTGTCTCTGGAGGTGTGGTAAATGAATAATACACTTAAAGTAGCCAAATGGGAAATTCAAAGGAATATTAAAAATAGGACCTTCCTTATTTCTATATTGCTAACACCACTTATTATGCTCATTTTTGCTTTCATACCTACCCTCCTAACCAAGTTAGAAACAGACAAATCCTTTGACCTCTATCTCGTAGATAATCTTGGGATATATGAAAACATCACCCAATCGCCATCTCTAGGAAATGTTAATTTTATTCTCACTACTGAAAATCGTCAACAACTAGAAGATAAAGTTAGAACCAATAAAGATCAAGGCTTCGTCATCATTGATGATACCGTTTTAGAAAAAGGACAAATCACTATCTATACTGATACTGAAGGACAAGGTAATCTAGCTCCGGCCTATACTGTCCTGCAATCTGTTCTCCATAATTACAAATTAAGAACCTCTGGCTTGTCTGATAACCAAATCCAGTATATTAATCAGCCTTTGACAATAAGTACTTCTTCCATAGAAACAAAAGATATTGAGAAAACCCTTCCCGAGAAAGCCGTTCCAGCTATCTTTGCAGGAATACTATATTTCACCATTTTCACTTCCGGGACAATGACCTTTCAGAGTGCTCTTCAGGAGAAGAAAGATAAGATGGTGGAACTGGTTCTTTCCTCGATTAAATCCGAAGATCTCATGCAAGGAAAAATCCTTGGCTATTTTGTTCTAGGTCTTATCCAAATTGCAGTATGGCTTACCTTTGGAATACCTATTGCTCAAATTTATTTTAAACTTCCTATCCTCCAATATTTATTAGTACCGGAATTGATTCCAATGGCTTTCTTTGCCCTTGCAGGATATCTCATGTATTCGTCAATCTTTGTTGCCATAGGTTCTACCATGGAAGATATGCAATCTGGAAGCAGTTTTCAGGGGACAGTCTTCCTGATACCCATGCTCCCTGTCTTCGTCATCGGGCCAATACTAGCTAATCCCTCTGGAATAATAGCTCTCTTTGGAACTTACTTCCCTCTAACTGCACCTGGGGTCATGCTAGCTCGACTCAGCATCTCCGGTAACCTCCCTCTCTGGGAAATCTTAATTAGTGCAGTTATATTACTAGCCACTATCTTTCTTATTATGAGATTAGCTGGCAAGCTATTTAGAGTGGCCATACTCATGTATGGAAAGGATGCAAGTTTTACTGAAGTCATCAAATGGCTAAGGTACTAACCAAAATAACCTTAAAGCTTGCGCTTTAAGGTTATTTTGGATAAAAAATGGTGGAATTGTGGGATTAGAGAAGTGCCTAACCTTAGAATATATGAAAGAAGTAGCAGGCATTAAATGGGTCAAAAGTTTATCTTATTGGCTTACCTATATCATTTCTTCTAAATAATCAATTATCACAAAGAATTTTCTCATGGGGCGTACCTTATTTTGTATATATAATAGTCCTTGATGAACATTATATCTTTTTGATTATTCAGACATTAAGGATATTGTGTAAGAGGTAGATTTCCACGTCTGAAACGTTATCTGCTCTGCATGGAAAATATTTAGATGATCCCAAAAATCTCTTTCAATTCTTTGGCGTAGAATCTTGATACAGGTATTCTTGAACGTTCGTTATCTTTCATAATGATGGTGTAAGCCCCATTAAACCAAGGGACAAGCTCTTCAATATGAGTAAGATTTACTAGATAGGCACGGTGCGTTCTGTAATAGTCGTATCTTGCCATTTTTTCTTCCATGGCTTGCAAGCTATGTTTACTGGAATACACCTGATCTCTGGTTTTTACGTATACTTCTCTTCCTTCCCGATAGAGATAAATAATGTCTTCGGGATCAAGGAGAACTAAGCTGTCTTCTTTCTCTACAGCTATCTTAGAGAGCTTAGGTTTTTGCGGGTTTTCTTCTCTCAGAACATCAGAAATCACCTTGGTCAATTTTTCTGTGCTCATATTATTGATTCCTTTGATGATCCTGGCAACGGTTACATTGATTCGTTCTTCTTCAAATGGCTTCAACACATAATCTATAGCATTCAACTCAAAAGCCTTAACTGCATGACTATCATAGGCAGTAGCAAAAACAATAATTGGAGGTTCTTCCTCTTGCAACAGATTCCTAGCAACGGCAAGTCCATCCATTTTAGGCATGTCAATATCCAAAAAAACCGCATCTGGATGAGTCTGTCTGATTCTAGCCAAAGCCTCCTCTCCATTAGAAGCCTCCGCAATCGTCTCTACCTTGCCTGTTTTATGAAGTAAATAGATAAGTTCATCCCGGGCAAGTGGTTCATCGTCAGCTACGAGAATCCTTATCATTATTCATCTTCTCCCCTTCTAATTGGAATAATGAACCAAACCAAAGTGCCATTTGGTTCGATCTTTTCTATATGAAGACAGGAACTAGCTCCAAAATGTCCGAGTAACCGTTGATTAACGTTATAAAGACCAAAACTACCTTTACCTGAGGAGTCTATTTTCCTTTCTAAGAGCGTAAAATGCTCGGATATACCTACGCCGTTATCTTCTACCGAGATCTTTACCGTATCCTTTAACTGCTCAGCATTTATTTTTATATATCCCTGCTCCAATTCTTTCAGGCCGTGTATCAGAGCATTCTCCACAAGGGGCTGTAAGATTAAAGGTGGTAAGAGAACCTCAGATAATTCGTCATCTAATTCAATCCCTACTGTCAATCTATCAGAGAATCGCACTTGTTCTATGTTAAGATATGCTCTCGTATGATTAATCTCCTCCTCTAGGGAAACCAATTCATGAAGAGAAGCGGTCAGGTTCTGGCGGAAGAAGTGTCCCAATTGGATGAGGAGCTCTCTGGCCATATCAGGTTTTTTCCTGATTAAAGCTACAATAGTATTAATTGAATTAAATAAAAAATGGGGATTAACCTGAGATTGAAGAGCCCTGATTTCAGCCATTGTTACAAGTTTAGACTGCTTCTCCGCTTCAGCTGCATCCAACTGATGGGAAAGAAGCTTCCCTAATCCTTCAGCCAACTCGATATCTACAGGTCGTATCAGATAAGGATTGGTAAAATATAATTTTAGTGTTCCTTCGACTTTATTGGCTTTTTTCAGGGGGAAAATGATTGCGCCCTTGAGTGGACAGTTTGGATAATTGCAATTAATCTCTTCCTGTGATCTCAACACGGCCATCTCTCCAGACTTTAAGACTTTCAAAGTAGCCTCTGTTAGAATCTTCTGTCCTGCAAAGTGATGATCAGCTCCTGCACCTATATGAGCCAAGATCTTTTCATTATCAGTAATAGAGATGCCCGGAACTTTATTGGCCTTAAAAATGATTTTCAATACCTCGCGAGCTGAATGCTCATTAAGACCTTGACGTAAATTAGACAACATCCTCTGCGTTATACTAAGCACTTTATGGGCCTGGTCAGCTTCAATTCTATCTTCGTCTTTAATAACAGTTCTGATAATTGCAACAAAAATTGTAATCCCAATCGCATTGGCAAACAGCATAGGTGGGCCTATCATCTGGACTATCACCCAAGCCTGTGAGAAAGGCTTTGCTACTAATAGAATCATAGACATATGGAAAATCGTGATAAATATCCCTGTTAGAAGAGCCGTCTTTACAGATACTATCCGTCCTTCTTTCATTTTAAGGAAAATATAACCTGCCATAACTCCTTCGATAATATTAGACAATCCACAGGCGAAACCCGTAAACCCCCCCATTAACATACGATGAATACCTGCAAGAAGACCCGCTCCGAGTCCAACATATGGTCCCCCGAGTAAACCTCCTACGACAACACCGACACTTCTGGTATTGGCCAAAGCTTCATTGAAATTGACTGGCCCCGTGCTTGGCAGCCAATTGAAGTAAAACTCAGGGGGTTTGACAGGGATACCGGTATAGGTCCCCAGAATCCCGAAAGATCCAAGAAGAATTGACAAAATGAGTATGGTCCTTAAGTTTAATTCATCATCAATGATATTCCGAAAAGATGAAGTTCTGGTCAAGATAAACGCTATAGTCACGATTACGGCCATGCGCTCCATCATGAGCCATATGAGTTCTAACATCTAGTTTCTCCTTAAACAATAATGATGTTTATTATAGAAGAATTAATCTATATCCTTTAAATTCTTTTTCTCACTCATTGTCTTTAAAAACAGATCTCCATATTTTTGTAGCTTTACTTCCCCTACTCCGTTGATTCGAAGAAGCTCTCTTTTATCTCTAGGACAGACCTTAACCATTTCCCGTAAAGTACTATCTGAAAAAATCATATAAGGCGGTAACCCTTCTTTTTGAGCGATAATCCTTCGCAAATCCCTCAGAGCTTGGAATATCCTCTCTCCGTCTGTCATTTGTATTTCTTTCAGTGGCAACTGAAGCTGGTAGACTTTTTCTTCTCCTTTAAGAACAGGTACCGACTTGGGAGCAAGCTTTACTATGGGATATTGACCTCCAGCTATGTTTAGGTATCCTTCAGCTGCTAAGAAATTAATCTTGTCTTTAATTACTTGAAGAGAAGTCTCCTTCATTATTCCATAGGTTGAAAGCTTATCTAGATTAAACTGGATGACTTTCTTGTTTCGAGAGCCTTTTAGAACATCTGCTACCATGGCCATCCCAAAACGTTCGCGCATCCGGTAAATACAGGACAGAATCTTCTGAGCATCGGTAGTGACATCTACTCTTTTCCGGTCTTCCTGGCAATTACTGCAGTTTGAACACTTCTCCACCATCATCTTTTCTCCAAAGTATTGAAGGATAACTTCCCTTAAGCAACGTGAAGCATGACAGTAATCAACCATTGCTTGAAGTTTCTTGTACTCTCTGGCTTGTCTCACTTCACTATTACTTGTATCCTCTATCAACATTTTTTGGATTTGCACATCTTGAGGGTTAAACAAAAGAATACATTCGGCAGGTTCTCCATCACGGCCTCCTCTGCCTGCCTCCTGATAGTAAGACTCCATATTTTTCGGCATGTTATAGTGAATAATGAAACGTACATTAGACTTGTCTATTCCCATCCCGAAAGCATTGGTTGCCACCATGATAGAAATATCATCATAGATAAAAGCTTCTTGGGTTTCTTTCCTTTCCTTATCGGGCACTCCAGCATGATAACGCCCTACCTTATAACCTAAATCCTTTAATAATATGTAGATCTTATCAACCTCTTTACGCGTAGCAGCATAGATAATTCCGGAATTATCAGAATGAAGTTTAAGATATTCATGAATAAATACTCGTTTATTTTCTCCTCTTAAAACTGAAAAATTAAGATTAGGTCGATCAAAACTAGTCACAAAGGACTTAGGATTTCTTAAACCCAGTAAAGCAACTATATCTCTTTTCACTTCCTCTGTAGCTGTGGCCGTGAAAGCTCCCACCAAAGGTCTGGTAGATAAAGAGGACAGAAACTTATTAATCCTTAGATAACTGGTCCTAAAGTCATGACCCCACTGAGATACACAATGAGCTTCATCTACCGCTACAAAGCTTATAGGCAAAGAAGATAAGGTCTCAGCAAATTCTTCTGCTTCCAGCCGTTCGGGGGCTAAGTAAACCAACTTATACTCTCCGCTTATCATCTTCTGAATCCTGGAATCAGTCTCCCTTGGAGAAAGAGAACTATTGATAAAAGTTGCCGGTATCCCTGTCTGGAAAAGCCCATCAACCTGATCTTTCATAAGGGAAATCAAAGGTGAAATCACTATGGTAATCCCCTCAAACAACAGTGCGGGAATCTGGTAAGCAATAGATTTTCCTGCTCCCGTAGGCATGATGGCTAAAGTATCCTGACTATCTAATAAGCTTTGGATTACTCTTTCCTGCCCCTCCTTAAATTCCCTATAACCAAAATATTTTTCCAAGACTTCCTTGGCTCTGGTCATCATTGACTGTAAATCTCCTTAAAAACAACTGAAATGTATCAATCCATACTCGATACAATCTTTCACTCTCATTTTACGATAATTTTGCAAGAATACACAGCAAAAGTTTTATTCCCAATATTTTTTATATCCTGTTTCTGGAATTCTATTGTATAATAGAAATATCTTTTCATATGTATATTTAAATGTTTTGCTAATAATTCCCATTAATAAAATCAGACCCGTCCGGTACAATTCTAACCTGACGGGCCTTTTTTGTCCTAAATGAAAGCTAACAAATCGTATATCAAAGTATACAACTAAGAAACTCCTGTGTCCTTTGATTTTTCGGATTATTAAATAGCTCTTCGGGTGGGGCAACTTCAATGATACGACCCTCATCCAAATATACTACCCAATCTCCGACCTCTCTAGCGAAACCCATCTCATGAGTAACCACAACCATTGTCATACCCTCTTGAGCAAGTTCCTTCATAACAGAGAGTACTTCTCCTACTAATTCTGGGTCTAAAGCTGAAGTTGGTTCATCGAACAGCATTAATTTAGGTTGCATCGCAAGTGCTCTGGCAATTGCCACCCTCTGTTTCTGCCCACCAGAAAGAACTGAAGGGTAACAATCTACCTTGTCCCCAAGACCAACCTTCTCCAATAGTTCTTTTCCCTCAGCTATAGCTTGTTGGCGTTCTATCTTCTTGACATGGATAGGTGCTTCAATAATGTTTTCCAGCACTGTCATATGAGGAAACAGATTAAAATGCTGGAACACCATCCCCACATCTCGGCGTAGTATATTCAAATCCATTGTTTTACGGTCTATTATTCTACCGTCAATATTTATCTCACCTTCTGCTTGTTCCAGGAAATTCAAACACCGGAGCAAAGTACTCTTACCGGAACCACTAGCTCCGATCAAACATACTACATCTGATTCCTGCACTTCCATATCAATATCTTTTAAGACATGAAGGTCACCAAAATGTTTATTTAATCCCGTTACCTTAATCATTATTTCACCTCCATACTCTATTTCATACCGGAGCTGCCAACTGCAAGTTTATTCTCCAGTTTATGAACCAAGAAACTGAATAATATAACAAGAATCAAGTAATAGAGACCAGCTATGCTATAAAATTGAATATCCTTAAACGTAGAAGATGCTAATCTCATAGAGACATTAAATAATTCTGCAATCGTTACAAAAGCAGCAAGAGAAGAATCCTTTAAAGCAATAATGAATTGATTGCCCATCGGAGGGACGATTCTACGAAAGGCCTGGGGCAGGATAATACGGCGCATTGCCAGACGGGTAGTCATCCCAAGAGATCTACCTGCTTCCATCTGACCTCTATCTATCGATTGAATACCCCCACGAATTATCTCCGCTATATAAGCTCCGTTATGAACAGCTAAAGCTAACGAAGCTGCCCAAAATCCGCTTATTTGCACAATGCTGGATAACCCATAGTATATCCAGAATATCTGAACGATGAGTGGGGTGCCGCGAATAATAGTTATATAAAGATTAGCAATTTTATTCAGAATTTTGCTCTTGGATATTTTCAACAAAGCAAAAAATAGTCCAATGAACGATCCTAAAGTAACTGCTACCAAGGTTATTTTTACCGTGATATAAGCTGCTTCTAAAAATAGTGGTGAGGTTCTTATTAAATCTGCAAAAAATTCCATGCTGCACTGCACCTCCAATTAAAAGGTGCGCGCTAGGCGCGCACCCAAACCTTATGCTATTTGCTGATATCTCTTTCAAAATATCTTTCACTTATTTCCAAGTATGTGCCATCAGACATGATTGCTTCTAAAGCTTTATCAATCTCTGCTTTCAATGGACTATCTTTACGAACTGCGATTCCAATGTTCTCCACGAACAGGAGGTCGCCAGTCGCTTCGACAGCGATTCCGGAATCTTCTGCTGCCAATAATCCGACGAAACGGTCAGTAATAACTGCATCTGTTCTACCAGTAGCTAAGTCTCTCAAAGCCGTGAGATCGCTGTCATAGGTTTTTACCTCACTAGTATATTCACGAGCTTTTTCCTCGTAAACCGTTGAGATTGTAACCCCAACAGTTACATCATCATTGATATCGTCTAAACTTTTAATTTCTGAACCTGGAGCCACAAAGAGTTGGGCGCCTGACACATAGTATGGTCCTGCGAAATCAACTTCCTTTAACCTATCATCTGTAATCGTCATACTGCCGATTATCGCATCATATCTTTCTGACTTTAATCCTGCAATAATCCCTTGCCAAGGAGTAGCAATTGGTTCTGGCTCCATACCCATTTTTTCAGCCAAAGCTTTACCAATCTCTACATCAAAACCGGTTAGTTCATTTTGCTCATTATAATAGTTAAATGGTTTGTATTGACCTGACATAGCGAATGCAAACTTGGGTTTGTCCGTGGCAGCACCTTGATCATTACTACAGCCTACTGTAGACAATACCAGTGCAATGATGATAATCCCAATTATAAACAAATTTTTTCTTTTCATTTTTCTCCTCCTATATTTAAAAACCTTTTTTCAAGGCTTGCGCCTCCAATTAAAAAACCCCACGATAGCTCGCGGGGTGAAAAGATAGCACATTAAATACATGGGTATTCAAATATAGAATAAACTATATAATCAACCATACAATCAAAAAACACTTTCTTTCCACGCCTACGAGGTTAGCTGTCGGATTCGGGCTGAAAAATAGCCCTACCTTCGAGATTCTCGTACTCGCATGAGCACTGAATCTCTAGTGGATTCACCCCAAAGATTTGGGTCCCCCGCTTCTTGTTTGCACTGTTTGTGAAAACAACAGGACAAGTAATTAGGCGATCTAATAAACAATAAATATTCAATTAACAATAATTAATGTTAACACTATAAGTATTATATGTAAAGAATCGCATATCTGCTTATTCTTACATATACAGCGATTAGGTATTATTACAATACATATACTTACCTATCCAACAAAATGCATCAGCTTACAAAGTATGTTTCCATTAATTGGCTAAAGCATCCATACCATTAAGTAATACTTTGAGATTTTGTAGTTCTTCAACAGTTAGAGTTACTCCCTTACCCATCTTCTCCTGCTCAGGAGACCAGTCCCGGATATCGTACTTGGGCTCTCTGTCATTCCAACTAACCAAGTTCAATTGTTTAGTCCACCCTTTCGACCCTTCTGAAATCACACCCAACTCTTCTCTGATTTCAAACATAATCTCAGCCATCCTATTCACTCTCCTAAGGAATTTTTAATATGTTCGCGCCATTGTTAACTTAGTATCACTGCGAACATATGTTCTATTCCATTTTATACCATATATTTAATGTTTACAAGTGTTTTGTCTAAAAGGATTACTCATAATATTTTTTAAATATGGTTTAAGAGTGAACTTAATTACTCGTTATCAAAGATAATACTTCTGCTCGGGTGGCAACATTCTTGCGGAAAATTCCTCTAACTGCTGAGGTAATGGTTTTTGATCCCGGTTTTTTTATCCCTCTGATTGTCATACATAAATGTTCCGCTTCTATTACCACCAGCACTCCTCTGGATTCTAAACTTTTTTCTATAGCTTCTGCTATCTGAGTGGTCAGACGTTCCTGAAGCTGTGGTCTTCTGGCAAACCCTTCAGCAGTCCGAGCTAGCTTAGATAAACCGGTTATTTTGCCATTATTAGGTATGTAGGCTATGTGAACGAAACCTACAAATGGAAGTAGATGGTGTTCACACATGGAATAGATGGGAATATCTTTAACAATCACCATTTCATCATGTTCTTCTGAGAATTGTACTTTTAAATACTCTGTTGGATCTTCATGCAGCCCCCCGAATGCTTCACAGTAAAATCTCGCTACTCTTGCAGGTGTGTCCCGTAATCCTTCTCGATCAGGGTCTTCTCCGACTGCTTCTAGAATCTCTCTTACGGCTTTTTCAATCTTCGTCACATCTATATCCATGACTTTACCTCCACTAAGAATTAAGCTGTTGGATCATTTTCTGATCGATTGAACCATTATGTAAAGCTGTCGCTATCAATACTCCTCCTACTCCGTTAGCTGCCAACCACCTTAAATCTTCGTATTCTGAGACTCCGCCACCGAGAACCAGGGTCGCAGGTAAATGGCTAAATGAGTGGCTTTGATCACAAGCTTCTAGACATTTAAGGATTAGTTTTCTATCAACACCTGAGCCTGTCCCCACCCTTGATAGCTGTAAAAGAATAAATTCCCTTATGCCAGTTTTAGATATTTCTAGGATAGCTTCGGGAGGAGTAAGCTTTGCAAGTCCCTTGTTGGGACTTAGAACTCGATTATCCTGGACATCAATACTTGCCACTAGCCGGTGGGATTCAATATTTGAGGTAATCTCCCGCAAAGCACCAAGTGATTGGAGGGTCTCTGTACCAATAACCACTCGATCGATTCCCGACTCCAAGGCCTTCAGAGCACTGGCTTTATCAGTGATGCCTGCGTCTACCATCATAGATACTAAATTAAAGCCACTGTTGTTTTTAGAAGGTATAAGTTGAAATTGATTGTGCTCACCAGAAGAGATAATGGCATCTAAATCAGCGAGGTAGAATTCCTGCAGACTAAGTTTTCTCATCAAGTCAGCAACAACAACTTTGCACTCGGTGGAAGAGGTCAGGAGGCTTTTCAAAGGCTGATATTTATCTCTTTCCCCTTTTACCCCGTGTACCACCATGCCATCTTTAAGATCAATCACTGGAATCACACGGAATCTTTGTTTAATAACTTTCACTCCTTTAGAAAATTAATCTCTTATTGCTAGGTCTCCTACCAGAAGCCACGCTGCACAATAAGCAGTCATTACTTGTTGGGACTTTGCACCAGGTACTATCTCCCACCAAGAAATGGTCGAACAGGATAAACGGCGAGCCACTTCTTGTAGGATAAAAGTTCCCTGCCCTGTAGTTACAAAAGTATAAAGAGAAGATAAATCTTTTCTAGATATGTTCTGTAGGATTCCTTCTGTAATAATATTTATCTGCTTTTCCTGAAAATATCTAGCAATTCTCTGTACTTTTTCCATCCCCAGTTCCTCCAAATCAGAAGCAACTGCCCTAGCTAGTCGCCGGGCACAACTCTCAGGATCTTTACCACCTCCATCAGGAGTTGGCACATCATAATCGGCTTCACTTATTAACTCTAATAAGCGGTATACATCTGCACTTATAGCGAAGTATTCATTGACAACCCTAGTTTGGATTCCATCTATATAAATGTGGTCTGTTAGACAATTGACAGCAGTTCTAAGCAGTCCGGAATATACTAATTCCCCTGTAGCTAACCTCTCCGTATCTGTTCTCCCTCTGGCCATTACCTTTCCTCTGATTATGGGAATAATATCTGTAGTAGTACTGCCCATATCTATCAGAAGGAAGCTGCCGCTTCCCAACTTCGGACTTCGGGAAAGTGCAGCTGCACTAGCTAGCCAGTTAGCGGCTGCCGCTTGCAAGGGGGCTTTTCTTATTTGGGCGGGACTAGCGAAGCTACCTTGAGTAGTCCAGATATAAAGAGGAATATCTCCAAATATCTGTTCTGTCATTTCAATAATGGAGAGTACTCCTTCGGTTTTAGAGAGAAAGGTATCACAAAGTTCGGCAGTCATGGTCAGAGCTATTCCTTTTTTACTTGTTAAGTTTCCTTCATTTGCTTTTTCCTTGTCCATGAAAAACAAATTCTTAAGCTCTTCAAGTATTTCACTGAGCCCTTGGGAGTTTTTCCACACTTCATGATATTTGGAATAGTCTTTTGATTCCACTACTTTCCCTTTATTTAAATTTAGAAGACATGCTTTGGTATTTGCTCCACCGATGTCTAAGCCGAGAATAGATTGCAATTAAATCTCTCTCCTTTTGGTCATTTGTTTATCTCTTCATTGAATATCTGCCAAAGATCTTCAGCAATATTAGGCTTAACCACCTCTCTTAGAGCTACATAAGCAGAGGTGATACGAGCATTTATCTCCATGATTACCGAGTGCCTGGAGTTCACAACTAGATCGACTCCAACAAATCCTTTAAGACCCGTGATAGATTCACAGGCACGGACAGCAATAGTGAGGATATGCTCAGACTGAGGGTGAAAGAAAGGAACGATAATTCCCTGAAAAAGTAGTTCTTCCCCATGATTGATTATCTGCTTGTTTAGACTGAGAGGGAAAGCCTTCCCATCCTGAAGCAGACAGCTGACACTTACCGCCTCCCCAGGAATGAATTCCTGAACGAGGAATTGTTCACCTGGTCTTTTTTTCTCCAGCTGTTGAGCCCTGCTTACCAATTGCTCATAATCCTTTACCACGTAAACGTCCTCACCGCCTGTTCCTAATACGGGTTTGATAACCAAGGGGAGAGCAAAGTGTTCCTCAACTTTAGCTGTTAGATTGTAACTCAAAGGAGGATCTAGTACCTTAAACTTGGGAATAGGCAAAGCATGGTTCGTTAGATAATTACAGCAACTTGCTTTATTGCTTACCAATTTTATGGCTTGTGATGCAGATCCAAAAACAATCTTGCTGCATTCTTCAGCTAAGAGTGTGAATTTAGTAATTAAACTGTCTGTTTCTGGAGCGATGATTAGGACAGCATCACATCCATCCAATATCTCACGAAACGTGGCGAAAACATCTTTTTCTTCATCTCTCGATCGACAATGGATGCTTACCTTATCCAAGTAGGGAGCAGCTAAGGTTCTTTCTGCCAGTGAAGAATCCATAAGCGTAGTGGTTTCCAAGCTTTCAAGCTTGGAAAAGTCCTTAAGCAGAGCATCTAGCATAGCAAACCCAGCTTGGATAAGCTCTTGATTATCTCTTGATCCTCCAGCAGAAAAGTATTCGTATATAAAAAGTTTCAAAAAGATCCTCCTTATGCTTGAAACTTAAGTGTCTATTGTTTTACTCTAATTAAACTAGGGGTATCCGAAAGATTAATTCTACTACTCCAAACGGGACTAATCGAAGGTGTATATCTTCCACCTGGAAATACAATGGCTAGTTTATTACACCCCTATCTATAACTTCTTTGATTTCTTTAACTTTCTGGGCAGAAAGTCTACCGTTAATTCTATCCCCTTGACAGACAACAGATCTTACCCCTATGATATCCGGTTTAAGCTTACATATAGAAAAAATATCTACTTCTTTTAGAGAGCCTGCGAGCCCGCAGAAGAGTCCATTCTTATGACAGTTGTCAACGAATTGAGTGAGAACTTCTCCGTCCAGATATTCCAATAAAGACCTGCCGTTTTTCTCCCAAGTATCAATTAAACAACCCTCTGCTCCGCTAACTTGAGTAAAAGAAATGAACTCTGACAAGTTCCAAGAAGCATCCTTTAATAGATCTGCATAAACCACGGAGACGATAGAAGTCTGTGTTTTATTTGGAGAATAGTTCAGGCTTTTCTTAATCAAACCTAGAGTTTTAATTATTTCTTGGCCTAAGGAGTCTGGAATAAAAGCAATTTTTAAATAACCCGGTTTAAATAATGCACTTCCTAGTGCTGCTAAGGCAGCTGCACTTGGTGTCCTTGGGAATTCTCCCAAAGCAATACTGAAAGGCTTCTTTCCTTTAAGCTCTGCTGCTACTTGGGCAATAATCTCTGGAGAAGGGGCTCCCAAGGCACCTTCCAATGGATTTTTAAGGTCGATGATATCTGCTTCACCTTCTAAGGCTGCTAGGGTTTCTGTGGGGCTCACTACACTCACCAAGAGCTTCGGGCTTGTTCTTATCATCTCACCATCTCCATATCACCAAGATATTTTTTTTCTAGGAGGTAAACAAAGATTATTGCAGCCATTAAATCTGCAGTAGTTCCAGGATTTAGGGCCTTGCCAGACTTTCTTAACCAGTGGTCAAATTCCTGTACATAAGCCTGACCTTCAGGGGTAAGCCAGCCTCCTCTTTCCCATACTTTTTGAGCAAAAGTCTGTACTTCCTTGCCCTTCTCTAAACCTGACTTCCTGACTATCAGAGAATCGGGATATTGGGTCAATAAGAAAAGATGGGTATGGGCAATAGCTTTAGGGAGCGATAACCCTTTTGTTAGAGCATCCCCCAAGGCCTTATAACCGATTTCTAAGACCTGTTCAAAATTATTGATATACTGGCGAGCAATCATGTCTCTATCAGCCGCCAGTTTCATGGCCTCCTGCAAGGGAATATCTGCACTTTGCTCATTAAAGACATCATGTTCTTTTACTTTCCCCATCCCAGACGGGGATGCAAGTCTAATCGCCTGATAGACATAAGCGGTATCTTCTATAGTCAACCCCTCTAATACATTGCCAATCTCTTTCAACCATGACTGTTTTTCTTTCGTTCTACACCAGGCCATTGCCAAAGGAGCAATAAGGAGAACTATCCCTAGGTTGGTATTCGTCTTAACCAATGCCTGGGTAGCTTTGATAGCCTTATAAACAGTTAGTCCAACTCCCTGTTTCTCAATGAACCCGAATGGATGTGCTACAGCTAAGGCACTAAAGTGGAAATCTTCCAGACAACAATCAGCGAAATCATGAAATCGGTTCACATTACCCACTTTAGGAGCATCTGCTTCCAGGATACAGGCAGCTTGAACAGCCAGAGAGATATTCCAATTTAAATTAATATCCGAGGTATTTGTCGTCATATCCTACCTATCTTTCTCAGAACATATTTAGCTATAACTTCGGCAATATTTATATTGGAGACTGACTGGAGACCTGTCCAGCCAGGGATACCATTGGCCTCAATAAGGTATGGTTTACCGTCACTGATTAGGATGTCTACCCCTAGATAATCTGCCTGCAGTATATCTGCTGTCCGAACTGCCAGCTCAGTCATTACTGAGTCCGGATGATAGGGTTCAGCCGTTGCTCCACAAGCGATATTAGCCTTCCAATAGTTAGACTGACGTCGCATAGCACTAACCACTTCTCCCCCAACTACAAATAACCTGTAATCTCCGTTATCATGAGGAAGAAACCCTTGCAGGTAATAGACATAATTCCCAAGTTCCAAGGCTCGAAATACCCTGTGGGCAGTATCCGGATCTTCAATTAAGACCATCCCTTTGCCTAAGGAACCGAAGAGTGGTTTTACAACTACCCTACCGAATTTTCTCACCGCTTCCATTGCCTGATCGAATCGCTCTGTAACGATGGTTTTAGGTACTGGCAACCCAGCATCAGCCAGCAAAGCAGTGGTATAGAACTTATCAACAGTTTTCTCTAGCAGCGAAGGGCTATTGATAATCATCAAGCCCTGTTTCTCTAAACGGTGAAGGACATCCATCCTGTAAATTACCTGTTCCAGCGATCCTCCCGGCAGTGAACGTATAAGCAAGGCATCCAGGTTTTTAATATTTTCTGGAGTTTGAGCTTGCCCGTCTAGAGCTTCCCTACTTTCAGCCAAAAAAGTAGCTGACTGAGGCATATATGAAGTTAGCTTCTGGGGATCGATGAGTTTTACCTTGACTCCCATTCCCTCCAAGGCGATAGTTAAAGCCTTAACATGGGGCCCCTTAGCCGTTCCGAGAATCCCGATTGTTGTCTTTGAGCTTAGTACAGTCATCAGTTATTGGCACTCCTTATGCTTGTAACTTAAAAGATTTCTCCAATAAGTCAGAACGTATTTTACCGGCGTGGAAAGAACAACCAGTTTTTGTATTGCTCAGCCATACTTCCGCCGGACTGAATAGTAGAGAATCGATATCATAAAAGTTACCGTATCTAGAGAATAACTCCTGGAAAGGAATCCCATAATCCTTAGAGCTGCTGGAGGGAAGACGTTCGATAAGAGAACTGAGATTATCATCTGCATCCTCAAGGTTGTAGTGGACTGTAGTCCCATAAAGAATAGCATCATTCGTTCGCCCCAAAGCGGTAAGGTCATCTCCGGCAACTGGCGGAACCGGGCAGATTCCCCAACCACTCTTGATACGACCGATATCATAGCCCAGTTCCATCAATTTATGGAGACCGGTCTCTACAGAACGAGCCGCTATCTGCAGGGAACCTACAGCAGAAGCTGTAGGAGCAACAAGGATATATACTTTTTGGGGGTCACATCCACATTTCTCTACTATGAAGTCAACTGTCTCTTCATCTGGGAGCTTTCCGCTTTCCAGGCAGAGGACAGCTGTCTCTGCTGAATCTGCGTAACCCAGCTTTGAGAGCAGCTCTTCATTTTGGACGACAGCCCTAGCTGGACCAGAACCCATGGCGGAATATTTGCCATTCTTAACAAACCACCCTGCATACTGGGAAGCCATACAGGCCCGAACAGGATGATCTGTGATCACTTCCACCGCCGGCCAGCGTAAGCCTGCAAAGTCTGCCCAGTGTAAGCTAACCTGAGCTAGACCTCCCAGACAGATATTGGCAAATACCAACCCCGCTTCCCAACCGGCAGGAACATTAATCCCACAGTCGATTACTGTCGCTCCCCTGACTTTTCTGCTTTCGACCCGGAACTTTGCAATATTATCTAGAAGCTGTTTAACGAACGAAAGTGCTCCCAGATTAGGACTAAGCTCAGGTATATCTTTTAGTGCGAGTGGCATGTCAGAATTTCCCCCTTTCCTCCTTCATTTCCATCACCACTATAACGTTTAAAATAAATATCTTTATTGGAACATTGAAGGTTAAACCCCTGATCTTTCAATTCTCTGTAAAGTAATCCCCATACTGGACAGCGGTAGGTACAATTGTAATAGAATGTGGGGAGTAATAATTCTCCTGGTTTCAAAAGGATTATTGTCCCCCGTTTCATATTTGCTCCTACCCTTATTCCTGGTACACCTCCTATCAATAATGTACCTGCAAGCATTCTATAACCTGGTGCATCCCCACAATTGCCGTTAATTGCGATTACTCCTCTTCTCATCCGGGAGCCTACCATCTGACCGGCATCACCATTGATAAGAATCATCCCCCCACGCATCCCTTGGGGATTACCACGATAGCCTGAGCCTATAAAATGTCCGGCCGAGCCTTGGACAATAATCTTCCCGCCTTCCATCTGGGCCCCCAGCCAATCACCAGCATTTCCTCTGACTATAAGAGTGCCACCCTTCATAAGAGCACCAGTATGGAAGCCGACCGAACCTTCAATTAGTAGCTCCCCGGAACTCATACCCTCTCCCAAACGTTTAAACCTTATCAAATCTCCTTTGATAATAATTCTAGTGTGGCAGAGAGGCGTACCTTCTTCAAACTCATCTACTTCTTCAACCTCGGAGATCTCCACTGTGAAAAACTCGGAGAGCTTTCTCTGTTCATTGCCATACCACAAAAGTAGATTATTTATTTCAGTGGCATCCATGCTGCTCAGGTTATCTGGGGTAATGTTTTCAGCCTCAACTGGCAGGGATGGTTCAGTTTTAAGAATCAGGGTTATTTGTTTACACATATCAATTACCTCCCAATATCTTATGGAGATGAAAATGATATTTACCTAGACGACCACCGTAATTACCTGCTGTAATACGTAGTACACCTGGGACCTCTACTGCTGCCCTAATTCCTATACCCATGGCTTTGCTAACTAATTCATCTGTCAAGCCATCTATGACTATCTCTAATACACAATTAGTGTTTTCGGATAACATGGTATCTTCTACCCTACCCTTTATGGTTGGACAATAAGCTGTATTGGTAGAAGCCGTTAGGAATTTATACTTTGATCCCACCTTGCTGCCGCTACGGACAACACCCCCGGGAAAAGGAAGAATTATTCCTTTTAATTCCTTCATCTTGACTACAGCTGCTTCACAGGCTTGTAGAGCACTTTCTACATTCTCAGCCAAGATCAGGAAGTTTCCACCACCTACTGCTTTAGCCAGGGTGAACTCTTCTTGAATTAGAAATTCGCCTTCCATAACAGGGATGCGCCAATATCGTTTAGCACCGATTACTTTACTGGCTTGATAGCCGTCCCCGAAGAAACGAAGCTTCCCACCGATATTTACTTTAGACAAAGCACTATCATTTCCCTTAAACTCTGGTAAGTCTCCATCGAAGCAGGCAGTGGTTGGACAAGTCATTACCGCTTGCCCAATCCGTTTTAGGAGATTGCTCTCTAGCTCATCTTTAGAGGGAGCGAAGAAAAGACAATTCATGCCCGGTCTGCCATCCGGGGTATTGGATGAATATCCTTCAATCCCGGCTTCCACTCCACAGCCAATAACAGAAGTGGCAAATCCCGTAACTGCCGCAGCCCCATTATATGCCCAGTTATCATTTATCCCTGTAATAGTCAATCTGGCTGCCCGCATACCGAAAGCTTCTGCAAAGGTGTCTTCTATCTCTACACCGTTTAATCGCATGCTATCACCTCCGGATGTATGATATATTCATCCTGGACTGCGTAATTAGCCAAGGCTATCGTATAGTATTTGGCAAACTCCTCGATCAGATCTGGCGGAAGTACTTTAGAACCATCCGGATCAACCAGGAATGACTTCCCGCTCAGACTTTGAGTGATTTCGCCATCTTTGACTACCACTTTACCATTTTTTAAAACATAAGCAGGTCTGGCGAACATCTTTTCTTTATCCTCTAAAAGTCTGTAGATTGCGACATCGGCATCGGCGTTTATCCCGAGATGACCTTTGTGTTTTAATCCCAGATCCTTTGCGGGACCACTGCGGGTAATTATAGTTATCTCTTCCAAGGAGTATTCTCTCTTTATGTCCTTCAGGTTGGTAAATTGTGCCACCTTGGGAGGAAGTTGCTCTAACATCTCATTTCTAAAGTCATAATCCATTAACAGACGGATAATATGAGGATAGGCCGTAAATGGTCCTGCATTTGGATGATCAGTAGTGAGGCTGACCTGCCAAGGATTTTTGGTTAACAACAGCAATTCCAAACCTATACACCATTGAATCGCATTTACCAGATTGGACTGCTTATAAGCGAGGGGAACAATTCCCGATCCTGTTTCCATTTCGATATCCGCACTAATCCATTTGTTACCCGTCATCTGATGAAGTCTGAACTGCATAGGGGAATCCGACGTCATGGTAGTCGCCGGTCCAAATACGAGCTGCCCTACGTCATAGGTGAATTCAGGGCGAGTATTCAAATATTCGGCAATCTCCGAAGCCGCAGAACTAAGACCCCATCTTTTGGTCATCCCATAAGAATGAAATTGCAAATGAGTAAAATGGATCGGATATCCTTCCAAAGCATACATAGTTTCCAGGGTAGTCTTGAAATTGCCTGGTTCACCAAGGTGATTAGCATGGAGGTGGAGTCCATGGGGGAGTCTTAAATCTTTAATCGCCTCAGCTAAACCTAAAAGGATACCTCTGGGCGTAACTCCAAAAGGCGGAACCGGAGTGTCTAAATCTACTGAACCTTTTCCCCATTTCCAGCTTTCAACACCACCAGGATTAACTACTTTAACAGCATAACCCTTGCTGCTCGTCAAAAGCCAAGTTACTAGATCACGAAGTCTATTTTTCCTTGCGGAGTCGTCTTTTTCACTGAGCACCTTCATTATCAGATAATTATTTCCCATCAGGGTATAGATACCAGTATCGAGTAGAGGAGTATCCTGCAATTCCTCGTGGGCATGACGCGCTTCCAGAACGGGCACAGCCGCTTCAAAGGCTGTTGTATAGCCCAGCTGCGCATAGAGGTAGCCTGTTAGGAAAGTAGTGGGTATGGTAAAGCCTGATCCCGATCTGGTTATTGCAGTTACTTTTTTAAAATGATCATAATGATCTTCCGGACACATCGAGCGGGCACTATTTACTTTAGCACCTGCTATATGACTATGAATCTCCACCCCGCCCGGCATAACAACACAACCAGTAGCATCGATAACTTCTGCAATCTTTGTGGATAAAGTATCGACTACTTTACCTCCCTCGATATAGACATCCCTTACTTCTCCCCTGTCTCCATTAAGAGGGTCATAAACCTGCCCGTTGACGATTTTTAACATTGCTCACTCTCTCCTTTATGGAACGCAATACTTCAACATCTGACGGATACGGGAAGTCAATTATTTTCTTGACGTGGAGGGGAACATTATCCATTCGATAAAAAGTTCCCTCTGCACCAACTCCCGCAGGGGCAACTGGGATGACAACATTTGCCCAGGGGGTTGTCAGGTTTTTATGAGGTTCTATGGCAATAGTAGGGATACTCTGTAAGTAGCGTACAATATCATATGGTAGGTGTGCTCCGGGATCAGTAGCGATAATCAGC
>Ga0209643_1001440_pt1 | contig 22403 bp, 19 predicted proteins | sample AutmiccBRH37_all_FD_187383 | JGI IMG/M metagenome (GOLD analysis project Ga0209643, IMG submission 187383) | Deep subsurface microbial communities from Mt. Terri, Switzerland - Autotrophic microbial communities BRH/37_all (SPAdes) (version 2) | ecosystem: Environmental > Aquatic > Deep... | reverse complement strand
CCAAACCGGACATCCTCACCTGGCTCACAGCCCTATGACTATGCCGACATCTCAACCCCACAAAACCCGGTTGACCAGCACCATTGCCAGCATTATCGGCATAACCCCAAGGTCGGCATAGGACATCTAATGCCGACGTCGGCATTAGATGTCGCCAACGAACTTCACGCCTGGACGCTCTGCCGTGAAGTCTCGCTTCAGTAGGTCGGGCATGTCCGCCGCAGCCTCGGCATCGGACTGGGTCGTGACCCGGAAGGGGCGTGGCTGACACGGCACGAGTGCCTCCTGACGCATGATCTGACGCACCAACTCCGGAGAACACTCAATGTTCTCCGCGGCCAGGTCCGCGTGGATCCGCCGATACCCGTAGGTGCCGTCCGAGGCGGTGAAGTAGTGCCGGATCCGTGCTGCTAACGCGTCTCTGCGCGCAGCGGTGGCTGACTGCGGGCGCCCCCGCCAGTGATAGAACCCTGAGGTCGACACCATCAACCACGCGCACATTTTCGTCGCCGGGTTCGTCTGGGCCGGGTCGTTCTTTTGGGAATCGATGAACTCATACTTGCTCACTACCGCTGCTCCCTCGCGAAGTAAGCGCTGGCTTTTTTTAGGAACGCCGTCTCCGCGCGCAGTTCTTGATTCTCCCGTTCGAGCTCCTTCAAACGCGCCCGCTCCGGGGCCGTCAGTTCCGTCTCGGTGCCGCCGTGGGCCTGACGGTATTTGATCAACCAGTTCCGCAGGGTCTCAGTGCCAACGCCATAGGACTCAGCGACTTCCCTGATCGGCTTCGAGGTGGAGATCACCTCCAAACACAACTCGTCCTTGAACTCCTGGGTGAAGCGTCGTCGTGATGCGGTCATGCTGCGTCTCTCTTTCAGTAGCGCCCTCATTTTAAGAGGGCCCACTGTCCGAAATCCCTAGGCCGCCCAAACCGTCTGCGCGCATTGTCGCGGGACCAGCCCGTCACCGCGACGACCTCGTCCAGCAACCTGCCCTTATCCGCCTTCGACGCCTTCGCATACGCCCTGGCGTACTTCGCCGTGATCTCAACCCTCGCACTCATCGACAATCCACTTCCCATGCTCCGAATAGTGCCCGCAGTTCGCGGGCATTCTTATCTGAGGCACGGGAAGCCGTTCGCGAGCATTTCTCGTGAGGCACGTCGGGGGCTGTCCAGCGACGGCCGTCCCGCGTACACTGGAACTACAACTCCACAGGGGATGATCGGTTTCGACGTGTGTTTGTATCGCGGGAGAAGCGGGCCAAGGATGCTGGGTTATCTTGTGAACGCCCCCAGCAACTTATAGGTGCCGATTCCAATCGCACCGACTTCGCCCTCGCTGCTTAAGCGAGCGCAATGAAGTCCGTCAGCCTAGGTATGTTCTCTACCTAGTTCCTGGCGTCATCTAGAGAACTTGCTGGTTGTTGGCGTCACAGCGGCAACCGGGACTTGCACTGTGACTGGGCCCATCTCACTTGCTCGCCTGATGCGGGTGGGGGGCCGAGAAATAGCTCTCAGGCTGCGCCCGGAGAAGCCCTGCCTTTGGACATGCGGACGCGGGTTCGATTCCCGCCATCTCCACTCATCCCTGTTGTTGACGACAACGGCCGCCGCACCCGGTTCGGGTGGGCGGCCTTTGTCGTGCGCCTGAGTCGGTTTCGCGGCCCGTTCCTGGGACGTTCGTCACGCGCCTCCCTGGCCCGATGCCACCCATGAGCATCGGGGCGGTGAACTCGCGGTGAACTCGCGGTGAACTCGCCAGGGACTTCTTATTCTTGGTACTGACACGCCGACGGTACATTCGGAGGAGGCAAACCTATGACTGCCAATGTCACGCTGGCCGCGATGGTTGAGAAGTGTCACGTGGTGTCGGCGACCGCAACGTGCGCCGAGGTCGACGAGGCATTTAGCGGGGGCATGGACAGCCCCTCGGTGATCGTGAGGGATGCCGATGGGCGCATCGGCCTGCTGGGGAAGAGTGAGTTCCTGTCCAAGATGGCGGGACGCTATGGCTACGGGCGTTCGCTAGGGGGCAAGCAACCTGTGGGCGCCATGACCACGTGGGGTGTGCCCCATGTCCGACCAACGACGACCATCACCGAGGCCGCGGCGCTCATCGTTGACGGTGTGGAGGGGTATCGCAATCTCCCCGTGGTGGACGACGACGGCGAGCCGTTGGGGATCGTCAGACCCGTGCGGGTGATGCGAGCGCTCGCGGACCACACCGCGCATCAGGCCGCCGTCGACCAACTCACAAGTGTGGCCTCGCGCGCGCGCTTCATCGAGGAGCTGTCGAATCGGGTCGCGATGCTCAATGATCATCCAGGGGTGGTGGTCGTCGCCTTTCTCGATCTGGACCGTCTCAAGCCCGTGAACGATCTCTTCGGACACACCCTGGGCGACGCTTTGCTGCGCTCGGTGGCGAAGCGGCTGGTGGCGGCCGTGGGGCCCGACGATGTGGTGGGGCGCCTCGGCGGCGACGAGTTCGCGGTGGTGACCTCGCTTCCGAGCGCCCCCAATGACGAGATCGAGGAGCAGGCGTTGGCTCTCGGCGAACGGTGCCGAAGCGCTATCGCGCGCAGGGACAGGCACCTTCCCAAGAAGGTCTCCTCACATGCGAGCGTCGGTGTGGCCTTCACCAACTCATGGCTCATGGACATCGAACCACTCCTCGCCTCTGCCGACGAGGCCATGTACGCGGCGAAGGTGGCCGGTGGCGACAGGGTGAGTCTCGGCGGCCGCGCCGCCGAGCTGGGGAGATCAGTGCGTACCGACGACCTGCTGCTCATGTATCAGCCGGTCATCGACGTGCGAACCGGTGAGGTGACGGCGGTCGAGGCGCTGCTGAGGAGTCGGCGCGAGAGCGGCCTCCTTGAGTTTCCCGCCGAGCGCATGCAGCAGGCTGTTCGCACGGGTTCGACGCTGGCCCTGGACCTGTGGGTGCTCTCCCAGGCATGTGCCGACATGGCCAGGTGGGATGCAGTCTTGGAGCAGGTGCCTGGCCGATTGCACGTCAATCTCGCGCCGCAAACGGTGTGCGAGCCTCACTTTGCCAGGGTGCTTCTTGACGCCATCGGCGCCAGTGGACTCCCGCGGGAGCGTGTGTGTCTTGAGTTGTCGGAGGACGCGGGCGTCGATGACCTCCTGCGCGCGGTGCCGCAGTTCCTCGCGCTCACCGAAGCCGGCGTCCGCCTCGCCCTGGACGATATGGGCGCCACGCTGGGGGCGCTGCGGTTGCTCGGGGGTTCTCTGCCCATCGATTGCGTCAAGGTCGATCGTTCGGTGATTGAGGGATGCGGCCTCGGTCTCGCGTTCGACGGTGAGATGCTCGGCCTCGTGGCCCGCCTCGCCGACCGGTTCGCGATCGAGGTGGTGGCTGAGGGGGTCGAGACAGCACACGAGGACGACGCGGTGCGCCGCTCGGGGATTCATCACATTCAGGGCTTTCTCCACTCGCGGCCGCTCGCCGAGCCCGACCTGATGCGCTTTCTTGGCCGCGATGTCGCGAGCCGAGGCGTGCCGAACCGCGAGGCGGCAACCCGCGGGTGTGACGCGCAGGTGTGTGACTAGTCGCTGACAGTCACCCTGATTTCGGATCCCCACGGGTCAGGAAAGCGCAGGGTGCGGCCGTCGTCGGCCGTCTGGATGCCGCGGAAGGCGAGGCAGTCCCTGAGGGCGCCGTGTCCGTCGGCGTCGGGCACGACGATGTCGATGGTGCCCAGGCCGAGCGAGGCCGCCCTGGGGCCGGCGCCGCGCGAGTTCCACACGTTGAGCCCCACGTGGTGGTGGTAGCCGCCTGCAGCAACGAACAGCGCCGAGTCCATCGCGAGAACCTCCTCGAACCCGAGCGTGCCCACGTAGAACTCCGTCGCGGTGGGGATGTCCCCCACTTGGAGGTGGACGTGGCCCACGCTCGAGATGCCCATGGGGCGGGCGAGTTCATCCTCCACGATGAAGTTATCGAGGTCGGCGCCTGGGTCGAGGCGCAGGCTGCCCATGAGTGGCTTGCCGTTGGGCCCGCGGATCAACAAGGAACGCGAGCGGCTGAACGCCGCAATAGAACGCGCGGCGGCAAAGGGACGTTGACGGTCAGGTGGTGGCGCGGGCGCCGATGTCGTTGCCATGAACGCCGACGGCCGCCGCACCCGGTTCGGGTGGGCGGCCGTTGACATGCTCCATCTGAGGGTGGGGGACCGACTACTTCACCAGCGCGTGCCGGTCCATGCTGTTCTTCTCTTGCGACTTGAACAGGTTGAATCGGGGCAGGAACTTGTCCCAGTCGATGATGTGTGAGTCCAACTCGGGGCCATCGATGCAGGCGTGCTTGCGCACGGGCTTCCCCTCGATCTCCACCGGCACCATGCAGGCGCCGCACATGCCCGTGGCGTCCACCATGATCGAGTTGAGGCTCGCCACGCACTTGACGCCGTAGGGCTTGCTGAGGTCGCTCACCGCCCGCATCATGAACGGTGGGCCGATGGTGACGATTTCGGCGAGCGTGCGCCCCTTGCCAGCCTTGTTGGCGTCGAGCATCTCCTCAAGCGGCCCGGTCACGAAGCCCTTGTAGCCGAGCGTGCCGTCGTTGGTCGCATAGACCACGTCAAGCAGGTCGCCGTACTTTTCCTTGAGCTCGGTGACGCGCTCGCCCTCGCCCACCCAGAACATGAGGTTCTCGCTGCGGAAGCCAGCGATGAGCGTGACGTGGTTGCCCAACTCGAGGTGTTTCCTGGCGATGGGGTAGACGGGAGGAAGGCCGAGGCCTCCCGCCGTGAACACCACGGTGGAGTCGTCCGACTGCTTCTCGACGTGGCTCGGCAGGCCGAGCGGCCCAGCGATGCCAGCGAAGGCCTCGCCGACCTCCATCTTGTTCATCAGGATGCTGGACGTACCCATGCCCTGGATCACCAGGCAGATGGTGCCAGCCTTGGCGTCCCAATCGGCCAGCGTGAGCGGAATGAGTTCGCCGTCGTCCGTTGCGAGGACGCGCACGAACTGCCCGGCCTGGGCCGTGTCGGCGACAACGGGTGCGCGGACCGTGAACTCCACGATGCCGTCGCTCAGCTGCCGCTTGGCCACGATCGTCGAGGCCGTGAGGCTGCGTTCCGTATAGGCGCCTGCCCTCACCACCATGTCGGGAACCTGCGCCACTGGGATATCGACGCCGCCCAGGATCTCCCTTGCCGCGCTCTGGCCGTCACCTGCGGCGTTGACCGCCGTTGAGCCTCCACGGGCGGCGTCGCCGCCCGTGTACACGCCTTCAAGCGTGGTCTGCTGCGAGCCCTTGTTCTCGAGCACGATCGTGCCCCACTTGGAGGTCGCCAAGCGTGGCTCGGAGTCCTTGATGATCGGGTTGGAGGCATTGCCAAGGGCCATGATGACTAGGTCGGCCTTGATGGTCTCGCTGACGCCAGTGCTGATGGGCTTCCGGCGACCGGAGTCGTCGGGTTCGCCAAGCTCCATCTGTTCGACGACTGCCGCCGTCACGAAACCGGTGTCGTCGCCGACGAACTCAGTCGGCGCGGCAAGCGGCTTGAGGGCGATGCCCTCCTCCAGCGCGTGGTGGAGTTCCTCGACGCGGGCCGGCATCTCGGAGCGTCCGCGGCGGTACACGATCGTGACGTTGCCGCCGAGGCGGCGAGAGGTGCGGGCCGCATCCATCGCGGTGTTTCCGCCGCCGATGATGAGGATATCCTTGCCCTTGATCTCGGGCAGGGGAGTCTCGAACTCCTCCTTGAGGCCCTGCATGAGGTTCACGCGGGTGAGGTACTCGTTCGCCGACATGACGTTGAGGAGGTGCTCGCCTGGCACGTTCATGAAGCGGGGAAGACCCGCCCCCGTGCCCACGAAGATCTTCCAGAAGCCCGCGTCGCGCAGGTCCTGCAGCGTGGCCGTCTTGCCCACCACGAAGTTCATGACGAATTTGCCGCCCAAGAGGCGGATCTTCTCCACGACGTCGTCGATGAGGTCGTTGGGAAGGCGGAACTCGGGGATGCCGTACCGGAGCACTCCGCCGAGCTGGTGGAACGCCTCGAATACCGTGACGGGGTAGCCCTCGACGGCGAGGAGGTACGCGTTGATGAGCCCGGACGGGCCGGAGCCGACGATAGCGATGGGAGGCTTGGCGCCCTGCTTCCACGGGTCCGGGAAGCCGGCGAAATGGTCTTTGGCGGAGTCGGGGTAGAGCAACTTCTCGCGCTGAGGCAGGAAGAACTCGATCTGGCCGATCGACATCGGCACCTTGAGGATGCATGATCCCTGGCACTGGAGTTCTTGGGGGCAGACACGGCCGGTGACGTCGGGCAGCGGGTTACCACTTTGAATCAGTTCGAGCGCCCCACGGAAGTCGCCGTTGCCGATGCGTTCGAGCACCTCGGGGATGTGGATGCGGACGGGGCAGCCCCCGATGCGGTCATCCGTGGCCTTCGTGAACTTTCCAATTTCACAAGGGCGTTCCTCGCACTGCTTGTCGCGCAGCACCTCGAGCCACACGAGCACGTCGACCTCGCGAGCCGTCAGGCCGAGATCCATGTAGCCCAGGTAGCCCTTGTTCACCAGGTCGAAGTCTTCGGCCCTCACGTCGGGTTCCCTGATGTACGGAGCAATGGCGACGTTGGCTGGCCACGCGGCGGAGAGCCCCTTGAGCATGGGGTAGCGGTCGGACATGACGCGGTCGATGCCGCGGATGAACGAGCGCTTCTTGCCCATGGGGAGGCCCCAAACGAACCTCATGAACACCGTGCTTGCATCGCCATCGCTCGTGAGAATGCCCCAGAGCGCTTCGACGAATTCGTCGCTCAACTCGGGCTGCTGGAACTCCCATCCGGCCGCGGCGATCCCATCCTCGATGAACATGTCCCTGAAGGACGCGGGGTCTTCCACGAGCCGACGCTTGAGAAGGTCGAGCTGCTGCTTGAAGGTCTCCACACCGACGGAAGTTTCGAGGCCTTCGACCTCGTCCGCCGTGGCTTCTAGCGACCGCTGTGCGTCGAGATAGCGACGCACTTCCTCGTGAGAGGCTCCGGCGCCAGGTACGGTTTCGTCGAGGATGCTCATTTGATGATCTCCGCGTCGCACGAGCCCTTGACTCTGTCAATGCGCTTCTGAAGGTCAGGAGTCAGCTGGACCGAGTCGAGCGCTCCCGGGACCATCGTGGCGACGGTCACCGCTTCGCCGTCGACGATCATCGTCTTCGTCTCGAAGAACTGCGGTAGCTCCTGGTAACACGTTCCGCAGTCGTTGCACTGGGACTCGTCGGCGGGATCCAAGTAGATGGGTCCTGTGCCTTCCTTGACGACTTCAGCGCACGACGGATCTGCGGCTGTCGCGACGGCTACGGCGCCAGGCGCGGCGCCCGCGCCCTGCCGCGCCACCTGGAGCGGGAGAACGGTGCGTCCGCGCGCCGGGGCCTTGCTTGACGCCGCGAGGGCGGACATCGCCGTGGCGATGTCGTCGAGCGAGCTTTCCCGCAGTTGCAGGAGTTCCTCGTACTGGGCCTTGAGAGCCTCGACCTCCTTGCGGTACTCACTCGTGAGCATGTCCTCGTGCTGCCCGGACAGGTACTGGAGCGTCTGCCAGAAGCGCTTGCGGTCCTCGACCAGGCTCACAATCGCCTCCGAGCACGCCACCTTGATGAGGCGCTTGTCCGCATCGGTCGCGTACACGAACGGCACGTGGCCCTCGCGGTCGGAGACGCTCATCTCGGAGTACTCGGCGATCGGGACTGCGGTGGCCTCGGCGTCCGCCGGCAGCGTGTGGAACTGCTTCTTGAAGCGGACCTCGCCCAGCGCAAACTCGGCGGGAGTGAGGGGCGTGTCCATCAGTTCGAGTTGGCCGTTCTCGCCGATGTACTCGATGGTGCTGCTGGTCCACATCTTGCCGACGTCGGGGTTGCCGTCGAGCGAGAACCGCTCGCGCAGCGTGGTGCCCTTGCTCGGGTCGTGCACAAACAGCGGGCTCATCCGGCTCTCAACCGCGAGCTGCGACCGGAAGTTGGAAAGGTCCTCGGCGATGCCGTTCTCGGTACCGCACGGGGTGTAGATGTCCATGACCGCGGCGCCCGACTGGTACGCGAGCATCCGCATGGACGTGGTCAGGAAGTGGCCGTGCATGGCGGTCGAGGTGGCACTGGCGAACACGCCCGGGTGGAACGACGCGAGCAGCGCGAGGTCCTTGCGGCCCTCCTGCTTTCCGCTGTGCGCCTTGCCGAACCTGGAGAGGTCGGCGTCTTGGCCAATGAAGCTGGCTGTGGAGGCCTGCCCGCCAGTGTTCGAGTAGGCGCCCGTGTTGAGCACGAGCATCTTGACGGGGGTGCCGCTCGCGAGTACGCGGGACATCGCTCCAAAGCCGATGTCGTAGCTCGCTCCGTCGCCACCGATCGTGAGGACGTTCGGCATGAGGTTGCGCTCGGCTTCGGTGAATTCGTGCCAAGACAGCGTGCTCAGTTCCTTGCCGTCTACTGCGGGGTCGTAGGCGTCGTCGAGCTCGAGTCGTGCCTGACGGACGGCCTTGACCTCACCGACCTGCCGGGTGGAAATGCCCTCGTAGATGCCAGACGCAAGCGGCTGTGCATCCTGGAACAGGCTGTTGACCCACGGGTCGAGGTACGACGTGTATGGCATCGTCGATGCGTAGACCGAGGAGCAGCCCGTCGCGTTGGCCACCACGGTGGGGGCTGGGCCGCCGCCGGTGGGACCGGCCTCCGAGAAGTACAGCGCCTTGTCCAGTTCAACCAACACGCGGCCGATGCGGTCGCGGCGGTCCACGTCGCCGTCGGCAAGGCCGTCGCGCTTTGCGGCGAGGCGCTCGATGAGGTCCTCGAGTTCTTCGATGTAGGCGGTACGGCGCTCGTCGCCGAGTGCGCGGCTCATGGACGTCACGAGGCGGATCGCAGTGACCTCACCACAGCCCTTGCAGGCGCCGTGGCCACCCGTCGTCGCGTAGTAGTTGGTGTGGTCGAGCAGCATGCGCTTGATGTCGCCGTCGGGGCTCGTGGAGCCCTCGGTGAAGCGCTTGGGCGTGTTGGGCAGCTTGCTCATGAAGGTGAACTGCTCTTCGAGCGCGGCCAAGACGTCTTCGGTTTGGTCGACGGCGGTGAGGGCACCGGCGCCGCACACCTCGACGCACTGGAGGCAGCCAGTGCACTTCCACGGGTCCACCGCTGCGGAGAACAGGCCGCCGCTTCCGGGGACCTCCTTCTCCATCGAGTCGAAGAACGGCCGCGTGCGTGCGACGGGGAAGGTCGCCAGGGTCGTGACCAGGGCATCCAGGTGGCGGCGCGTCGACTTGTCTGCGTCAAGTCCCTTTGCGGCCTCGGCGACGACGTCGGAGAAGGTGCGGTCCGTCTTGTCCTGACGGTACGACTCGCGGACGCGCTCGGCCAGCGGGTAGACCTTCCCACGCAGGCTCTCGCGCTGGCCCTCTGTCGCGTCAATGCTCGCGATGCCAGTAAGGAGCAGGTCGTGAATCTCGTGAACCGTGTTGGGGATTGCGACGTCGGGGCAGACCATCGCGCAATCGAGGCAGCCCGTGCACTTTGAGGCGTTGAAGACCGGAGCCACGCGGCGGAACAGGCCCTTGTCCTTGGTCTGCCCGGTTCCCACTGGCATAAACATGCCGGTACCAGGCAGAACGGGAGACTCGCCGATGGTGCCCTCGCGGAACGGGCGCGCCATCAGGTCTTCGTAGTAGGCGGGGTCGAAGAGGTTGCTCGAGCGCGGCTCGGCGGCCGTGGGGCACATCGAGGCGGAGACGGCTCCGGTGTTGAGCAAGGGGGTGGAGTGCTTCTTGTCGGCCTCCACGAATTCGGCCGCGTCGTAGTCGACGAGCGCCGTGGCGGCGATGCCGTCCTTGATGACCGACATGTTGCCCTCGATCACCGCGTCGCCCTTGCCGCCGAACTTCTTGACGATCTGGGCGCGCACCTTCTCAAGGATGGCCTCTTCCGAGGCGCCGGAGGACACCCTGTCAACGTGACCGGCCACCGCGCCGATGAACGCGATGCCCATCATGCGGGTCTCGAGCTCGGCCGTGGGGGCGTGCTTCTTTGCCACCGTGAAGGCATCGACAACGAGGAAGTTGATGCGCTTGTCGCGGATGGCCCGGCGCGCATATGACGGAAGCCCGCGCCACACGTCGATCGGAGCCAGGTCGGACTGCAGGATGAACGTGCCGCCCTCCACCAGGCCCTTGAGCGGGTTGGTGTGAACGAACGCCTGGTGGTCGGGGGAGATGACCACCTCGACGTCCTCGAGTTCCGCGTTGGTGAAGAGCACGGGCTCGGGGCTCAGCGTGATGTAGTAGTTGGTGGGCGCGCCGCTCTTCTCGGAGCCGTACTTGGGCGCCGACTTGGAGTGCATGTCGAGCACGCCAGCAAGGATGTCGGTGAGGAGCTTGCCAGTGGCAACCGTTCCGTAGCCGCCCACGGAGTGGAAGCGGATGCGTAGCGCGGACTCGGGGAGCAGACCGTCGGGGTTGTCCTCGGTCTCGAGCGCCATGGCCTCGGTCTCGGGGTAGGCCGCACGCAACTTGTCTTCGAGCACTGCGAGCGACTTGACCGAGTCCTTGCCGAAGAACTGCGAACCCAGGTAGATGAGCGGGGTGTTCTTGCCATCGGCCATGTGCTTGAACGCGGCGATCAGGTGACGCGGCTGCACGTCGTGGCCACCGAGGCCGAAGATCGCGGTCGTCATTGAAGGCGTCGTGGCCAGCGCCGGGATGCCGTCGTACTGCGGGCGGTCGGCGTTGGCGCGGGCTTTGAACAGCGACTGGGTCACGGCGCGGGTCAGGGCGGTCTCGTCGGAGCGTTCGAGGACCATCACGGACTTGGCCGACGCGAGGGCCTCGACGAACTCGGCCTCCGGGAACGGCTGGAGTGCCTTGATAGAAATGACGCCCGCCTTGAGGCCCTGCGAGCGCAGGTGGGGGAGCAAGGCGCGGACGTCGTCGGTGATCGAGCCGAGGCCGACCATGACGTAATCGGCGTCTTCGCAGTCATACGCCATGACGGGCTTGTACTCGCGGCCCGTGAGGGCGGCGTACTCGTCCATCGACTGGCGAATGAGAGCGGGCACGGCGCTGGCGAAGTGGGTGCGGTGGTCGACGGCTCCGGCCTGGAAGTCGGGCTGGTTCTGCACGGTTCCGGTGATGCCCGGGTTATGGAGGTCCACGAGCGCGGGAACGCGTTGCCGGGTGCCCTTCTCGTCTGAGTTGATCCACTGGCGGCGCCACTGTGACTGAAGTTCGGCCGGGATCCAGGCAAGGGTCGCGTCGACGAGGTCGCCCGCGTTGTCCGCCTCGATCGCGTCTGCGGCGCCAGCGAGGTGTTCGCGCACGGCGGTGAGCGCCTGCTCGGTGAAGTCGTCGGCATGCCGCTTCAGGTACTCGTTCAACTGGAAGACGCGTCCCTTGGCGCCAAAGAGCATTTCCTGAGCCACCGTCGGCGACTTGATGCGACCCGAGGGGTCGCCCAGGTAGTCGCGCAGGAGTGCCGGCTCCGGGAGCAGCGCCTCGCTCATCACGTGGCTCGTCGCAAACCCATCCATCGCGTTGGTGACGGGGATCAGGGACAGTGCCGATGCGCGGTAGGAGATCGCGGCCAGGTCGGCGGCTTCCTGGGGGTTGGAGCCGAAGAGAATCGTGTAGCCCGACGGCAGCAAGGCGTACACGTCGTCGTGGCCCGCCATGACGTTGAGCGAGTGCTTGGACACCACGCGAGCGGCGACCTGCAGCACGAAGCCACCGATCTTCTTGCCGACGGTGACGTAGTGCGACTCCATCGCGTACAGGATGCCCTGGCTCGACGAGGCGTTAGAGATGTACTCGCCGCCCGTGAGCGCCGCGCCCAGCGCTCCACTCTGCGCGGAGTGCTCGCCCTCGGTCTCTACGAAGAAGGGGTGCTTTCCCCACACATTGAGCCCGCCCTCGGCGCGCGCCTGCTCAAAGAGCTCCGCGATCTCGGTCGACGGAGTGATGGGGTACCCGATCACACCTCCGCAGACGTGCTTCATCACGTGCGCGACTGCGCCGTTTCCATTGATGACGGCCGGGAGGCCGGGGTACTGGGGCAACTTCGATGTCATGGCGAGGCCTGTTCGATCCTAAAAGCGCGACGCGAACATGCGCGGACCCCTTGGCGAACCGACGATCCTCCTGAACTGCGGTACCGGCGTCATCGTGGTGCCACAGACGGGGGTTCGCAGGCCGCATCTTCGCGATCCTCGTGTCCGCATGGAACACCTTCAGGCTAGGTCGCCTGTGCCCGAAACCCCGTGACTTTGGTCCCACGACGTAGGACCTGGTCCGGGGTGCCGAGACCCTTCCCGCTACGTGGCCAGGGCCTCCACCACGCGCCTCAGCGGCGCAATCGGGTCCTAGCCGCGACCGAGCGCGACGCGCTCGGGGCAATCGAACGGGTCACGCGCGGCGAGACCCACTTCGTTGAGGTAGCGCACCACGATCCCGTACGACGCGATGAGCGACGTCTCCGTGTACGGCAAGTCCAGAAGGGCGCACTGTTCGCGCACGATCTCGCGGGTGCGAATCAGGTGGGGTCGCGCCATGTTCGGGAACAGGTGGTGTTCGATCTGGAAGTTCAGTCCGCCTAGGAGGATCGACATCGGCCAGCCGCCGCGGATATTGCGGCTCGTCAGCACCTGCTTGGACAGGAAGTCCATCTTGACGTCCTCGGGGATGATCATCATGCCCTTGTGGTTGGGCGCGAAGGAGGCTCCCATATACACGCCGAAGACGGCCATCTGCAGTCCGACGAAGGCGAAGGCCATGCCGAGCGGCAGGAAGAGGAACAGAGGAACCAGGTAGAGGCCGAAGTGCAGCGCAATCGCCGGCAGTTCGGTCCACTTCTGCCGACGGGTCCCCTGAGTCACGAGCGACACGACCGAGCGGTAGTGGAGGTTGATGCCCTCCATCGTGAGAAGCGGGAAGAACAGCCAGCCTTGGCGCTTGACGATGGCCTTGACAACGCCGGTGGCCGTCGCAGCGTCCTCGGGCGTGAACCTGATGGTGTCACTCGCGATGTCAGGATCCTTGCCCCGCTGATTGGGGTTGGCGTGGTGACGCGAGTGCTTGTTCATCCACCACTGGTGGCTGATGCCCACCAGCACGGTGCTCAGCACGCGCCCCAAGCGGTCATTCGCGGGTCCAGAGACGAGAACTGCGCGGTGCGAGGCCTCGTGGCCCAGAAAGGCGATTTGGGTGAGCACGATGGCGAGCGCGACTGCCATGAGCAGTTGGAACCAGGAGTCGCCCAGGAGGATGACACCGGTGATGACCCCCCCGAGGGCCAGCGTCAGCACGAATCCGTACACCGCATAGAAGACGTACGAGCGCGACAGCAGGCCCGTTTCGCGCACTGTGGACGCCAGCTCGGTGAACGAGCGGGTCACGTGATTGACGTGCGCCGGGGACGCGGCTTTGGGTGTGGGAGTCATGCCTCTCCTGAGGGGTATATCGGCGGCGTACCAGCTGCGGCTGGAGCGCACGCGCGCTGCGGGACTCATGTCACCCTACGCGAGCGTAGGTTTCCCGTCACGGGGGTAAAGCAAAAACCCCTCCTGTGGGGGAGATGGCGTGTCGAGGTAGTCTCGAGCAGTGCTCATCGCCATCGCCGCGACCCTTGTGGGACTTGGTGCGCTTGCGTGGAGCGCCGACCGCTTTGTGGACGGGGCCGCGGCAGTGGCCCGCTACTTGGGGATGGCACCGCTCCTCGTCGGCATGCTCGTCATCGGCTTCGGCACCTCCGCCCCAGAATTGGTGGTCTCCGCCTTCGCGGCTTCCGGCGGGGCGCCCGAGATCGCGCTCGGAAACGCGCTGGGGTCGAATGTGGCCAACATCGGCCTCGTTCTGGGAGTGACGGCGCTGCTGACCCCGGTGCTGGTACACCGTGGCATCTTGCGCAAGGAGATGCCCTTCCTGCTCGGCGTGACCGTTCTTGCCGGCGCCCTCATGCTCGACAAGGAACTGTCGAGGGCTGACGCGGTCGTGCTGGTCGTGGTGCTCGTCGCACTGGTCGGGTGGTCGATCTGGCAAACCAGGTCGAGCCCAGACGATGCGCTGGCGCGTGACGTCGAGGCGGAGGTGGTGTCACACCACCTCACGCGTCGCGCCGCGTGGACGTGGCTTGTTGTCGGAGTCACGCTGCTGGTGATTTCTTCCCGGATTCTCGTGTGGGGCGCCGTCGGCATCGCGGAGCGGCTTGGCTGGTCGGACCTCGTGATCGGCCTCACCATCGTCGCGATCGGAACCTCCGCCCCCGAGCTGGCATCGTCGATTGCGGCGATACGCAAAGGTGAGAACGACCTGGCACTCGGCAACATCATCGGCTCGAACCTCTTCAATACCCTTGGCGTGATCGGTTTGGCGGGGCTCATCGCTCCCCTCGCGGTGTCGCCGGAGCTCATCACGAGGGATTTGCCCGTGGTGCTCGGCCTGACGGTGGCCCTGGTGGTGTTCGCGATCTGGCCCCTCGGAAGGGGGCGCGTGACCCGGATCGAGGGCGGCCTGCTCGTTGCGGCCTTCGCCGTCTATGTGGGCGTACTGCTCGCGAGCGCATAGCGTTCCGCCCTGGTCGGTATGTTCGGTCGATGCGTGATGCGATTCGCGGCCGCCGAAAGGGCCTGTATGAGCAGTGGAGTATCGCACCCGCATCGGTATCTCGGACGGGCCCCGGGCTACGCTGACGCTATGCCGTCAGACGTCCCCGCCCTCGCACTGAGGGGCTTGCGAAAGCGCTTTGGAAAGACTCAAGCCGTCGACGGCATCGACCTCGACATCCCGGTTGGCTCGTTCTTCGGGATGCTAGGCCCCAACGGGGCCGGCAAGACGACCACGCTGTCGATCGCCACGGGGCTACTGACGCCAGACGCCGGCCAGGTGTTTGTGCACGGGGTAGACCTGTGGCAGCACCCGGACGTCGCCAAGCCGATGCTGGGAGTGCTCCCCGATGGGCTACGCACCTTCGACCGCCTCACCGGCGGCGAATTGATCTCCTACGCGGGTGTCTTGCGCGGGCTTGACCCCGACGTCGTGCGCTCGCGGCGCGACGACCTGCTGGTCGCACTCGACCTTGGCACTGCCACGGGCACCCTCGTGGCGGACTTCTCCGCGGGCATGGCCAAGAAGATCGGTCTCGCGTGCGCGCTCGTGCATGCACCCAAGGTGCTCGTGCTCGACGAGCCGTTCGAGGCCGTTGACCCCGTGTCGGGCGCCGCCATACGCACGATTCTCCAGGCGTTCGTCGGATCCGGGGGAACGGTGGTCATGTCCTCCCACGTGATGGCGCTCGTCGAGCGGTTGTGTGACCGGGTGGCCATCGTGGGCGCAGGTCGCATCCTGACCGAGGGAGTCTTGGACGACGTGCGTGGGGCGGGGGATCTTGAGGCGCGGTTCGTCGAACTGGTAGGAGACGTGAGCGAGCAGAGGGACCTGTGGTGGTTGCAGCAATCCTGAGCCTCAGGTGGCGCATGATGCGTCACCAATTCCGCCGAGATTGGTGGAGGCTGCTGTTCGTGGTTGCTGGTGCCGTGTGGTCGGTCTCCCTGATCCCCGCACTCCTGTTCGCGAGCCAGGTGCTGAGCACGCGCGGCCTCGACATCAAGCAGGATGCGCTGGTAGCGGTCGGAACCCTTCTTGCGTTCGCCTGGGTTGTGGTGCCCTTGTTGGCGACCGGCGTGGACGACTCACTCGACCCCGCGCGCTTCGCGCCGTGGGGGATTCCAACGCGCCGGCTGATGCCGGGCATCGTCGTCGCCTCCTTCACGACTGTCCCCGCCATCTTCTTCGCCGCGGTCGCGGGGGTGATGGCCGCGACGTGGAGGGGAGCGGATCACGGGATGTGGGTCTTGGTTGTCGCATCCGTGGGTGCCGCTCTCTCCTTCGCCACATGGGTGGCGTCCGCGCGGTTGGCGGCTCTCTGGGCCACCCGCTTGCTGGCGACCCGCGCCTCCAAGGTGGTCCTGGCCGGACTCGCGATTGCCGCGCTCGCGCTGGTGGCCGCGACGATCTCCGTGGTGCGAGCCGATGGCCTCGATTCCTTCCTCGGCGGCGAAGTCGCGACGAGCTTGCAGGCGCTCGCCCGCACTCCGTGGGCGGCCGGATTCGCGGCGCCGACCGCCGTGGCACTCGGCGAGCCGTGGGGCGCCGTGTGGCGGCTCGTGATGGTCGCGGCCTGGCTTGTGACGCTGCTGGCGGCGTGGCGCTCCGCGGTGGAGCACTCGCTCGTGAATCCGGTATCGCGTTCCGGGGGAACGCTGCGCAAGAGCGACAGCATCCTTGCTGCCGTGGAGCGACGGATTCCTGGGTGGCGGGCGACGCCCACTACCCGTGTCGTGCTCGCGCGCTCTGCCAGATCGTGGAGGATCGACCCCCGGTACGTAGCCCAGGTGGTCGGAGCTGTCTCCATGCCGACGATCATGGGCGGCATCGCCGTGGCCGCGCTTGGTTCAGGTGGGCCGTGGCTGTTCGCCGTGCCTGTGGTGTTGAGCGTCACCATTGGTTGGGGCCGCCATAACGACCTCGCCTACGACGCATCGGCAGTGTGGCTCGACATCGTGTCCGGGGTGCGTGGCGCCGAGGTGGCGCGCGGACGCCTGCTTGCGACGGTGGGGTGGGCAGCGCCGACGGTGGTGGTGATGTGCCTCGTGGCCGCCGCAATCACGGACCGCTGGGACGCGTTACCGGCCGTGGGGCTCGTGGCGTTGGGCGTGCTGGGCGTCGGCCTTGGCATCGCCTCCGTCTCGTCGATCCTGCTGCCGTATCGGGTTCCAGCGCCAGGAGAGAGTCCCTTCGGCGCTGAGCCTGGCACGATTGGCGCGAGCCTCGGCGCCCAGGTCGCTTCGTCGCTCGTCACCGGTGTGGCGGTGCCCCTTGTCGTGGCGCCGCTGATCGCGGCGTTTGTGTGGGGCGGGCCGTGGTGGTTCGTCTCGGCAGCGATGGGTCTGGTGAGCGGTGTCGCAGGCGTGTGGGGAGGCACCCGGATCGCGGGTGCGCTGTACGAAAGACGCCAAGGTCGCCTGATCGCAATGATTTCTTAAGGCAACTTCTGTGCCGAGCGGCTTACGATGGGGCCATGAGCGAGACCACTGACGCACCCACCACGGGCGGCTCCCTGTCGACCATCGAACGTACGAGCGAGCGCGAAGCCGTCGAGCCCGGCGACGCCGAGCGCTTTTCGCACTACGTGCGCAAAGAGAAGATTCTCGAATCGGCAATGACGGGAGATCCCGTGATCGCGCTGTGCGGCAAGGTGTGGACCCCCGGCCGCGACCCCAAGAAGTTCCCAGTCTGCCCCGCGTGCAAAGAGATCCTGGACTCGGCGTACGGCTCGGACGGGTCCTCAGACGACTGACGCGCGGTCCCTACCCCGTGAACGGTGATTCCCGCCCCTACTCTGGTGGGGTGTCCACGCAACAGCAAGGCTCCACTGACGTCGTCGTCGAATCCCGACGTGACGATGCCTGGGTGACGATCGTGTGGAACGACCCGGTCAATCTGATGTCCTACGTCACCCACGTGTTCCAGAGCTACTTTGGATGGACGCGCGATCGGGCGCAGGCGCGCATGCGTGAGGTACACACTCAGGGCAAGACGGTCGTGTCCTCCGGCGGCCGCGAAAAGATGGAGATCGACGTCCAGGCGATGCACTCCTTCGGCCTGTGGGCCACGATGCAACGGAGCGGTCAGTGAGAGGGTTTGAGGCCCGCGGCGACGCCGCCGTGGCAGAGCTGGACTCCGAGGAACGCGCCGTGATCGCGCGAGTCATCGCCGACGTCGGCCTCCTGCTCGACGGGGAGTCGTTCGGCATGGAGCGTGAGCAGGTTGAGGACACCGAGGAGGAGCTGTTCAGGTACTTGCGCGGCTTCGAAGCGGCGCTCAGCGACCCCGAAGACCCCGCAGTGCTGCGGATCCTTCCCAACGCGGCTCCCACAGACCGCGAAGTCGCCGACGAGTTCCGCCGGCTTACCGAGCCCGAACTGCGCGCCACCAAGGTGGATCGCCTGCGGGTGATGTGGTTGGCCTTGAACGAGGACGGGCCCGAATGGGAGGTGCCCGAGGACCAGGCCATGGCCACGGCGGCGGCGCTGACCGACGTGCGGCTCGTTCTCGCCGCCAGGCTCGGCCTCGACACGGACGACGACGCGGAAGCGCTGCATCGGGAAATCGACGGTGCTGAGCACGCGCTCGCGACAGGAGGCGCCTCAGACCCTGTCCTCAATCCGGAGAGGGTGTGGCTGGGCATGCTTTACCAGGCGCTGACCTGGCTTCAGGAATCGCTGATGAGCTACGTGATGAGGGACGATGTCTGACGCGCCGATCGGTGTCTTCGACTCAGGCGTGGGCGGACTCACCGTCGCCCGCGCGATCATGGACATGATGCCGCACGAGTCAATTCACTACGTGGGCGACACCGCTCACGGACCGTACGGGCCCCTGCCCATCTCCGAGGTGCGCGAGCACGCCCTCGCCATCATGGACGCGCTCGTCGAGGACGGGGTGAAGCTCCTGGTCATCGCGTGCAACACGGCGTCCGCTGCGGTGCTCCGCGACGCCAGGGAGCGTTTCTCCCGCGAGCGCGGCGTGCCCGTGGTCGAGGTCATAGTGCCGGCCGTGAGACGCGCCGCGAGCCTGACCAGGTCGGGTCGCGTCGGCGTCATCGGCACGGTGGCCACCATCACTTCCGGCGCCTACGACGACGCACTCGCCGCCGCTCCGGGCGTACAGGTGACCTCGCAGGCCTGCCCCCGTTTCGTGTCCTTCGTGGAACAGGGGATCACGTCCGGTCCCGAGGTCATCGACGTGGCCCGCGAGTATCTCGCTCCGTTGCAGGCGGCAGAAGTCGACACCCTCATCCTGGGCTGCACGCACTATCCGATGCTGCAGGGCGCCCTGTCCTACGTCATGGGGGAGCACGTGACCCTTGTGGACTCGGCGACGGAGACCGCCATGGATGTCTACCGCGCGCTCGTCGCCGCGGGGCTCGAACGCACATCGACTGAGCCTCCCGAGCATCGCTTCTACGCGACAGGTCCCACCGAGTCGTTCGAGGTGCTCGCCCAACGCTTCCTCGGACCCATCGTCCGCGCGGTGGAACCGCTCAGGACATGATTCTCACCATCGTGGGTTGCTCGGGGTCCGTCGCCGGGCCAGAGTCCGCGGCGTCCTGCTACCTGCTCGAGGCGGATGATGGCGCGCGACCATGGCGCGTCGTCTTCGATCTCGGCTCCGGCGCCGTCGGCCCCTTGCAGCGCTACGTGGAGATGGGCACGATCGATGCGGTCCTGCTGAGCCACTCACATCCCGACCACGCGGCCGACGCTCAGGCGCTGTCCGTGGCGCTGCGCTACGGCTACCCGGATCCGTTGCGGGACGCCCTCCCGTTGTACGGGCCGACGGGAATCGGCGAGGTGTTGAGCGAGCTGCATGCAGCGAGCGCCTTCGTCGTGACGGAGCTTCATCCGACGCCTGTTCAGCCAGTGTCGCTTGCGATCGGTCCGCTCACCATCACCGTGGCTCCCGCGTGGCATCCCGTGCCAGCACTCGCGTTCCGCGTCGATGGGCCGGCGGAGGACGGCGGACGCGCCACCTTCACGTACACGGGGGACACCGACCGGACCGAGCCGATCGACGCGCTGGCCGAAGGTGTGGACTTGCTGCTTGCGGAAGCGGGCTGGGCTCAAGGCGACACTCCCGAAGGGAGGGATGGCGTGCACATGACCGGCCGGCAGGCGGGCGAGTTGGCTCGCGACGCGCACCCTGGTCGACTCGTGTTGACGCACATTCCGCCGTGGGGCGACCGCGAGGCCACCTCGATCAAGGCCCGCGCGGTTTTCGACGGATCGGTGGACCTGGCCACAGTGGGAATGCGCTTCGCGCTGTGACGCACGCCGCTAGGCTCGTCGCATGACTCGAATCGACGGACGTACCCCCGACCAACTCCGCCCCGTGACCTTCGAGCGCGGCTTTCAACGCGCTGCCGAGGGCTCCTGCCTGGTGACCTTCGGCAACACCCGCGTGCTGTGTTCCGCATCGTTCACGGCGAGCGTCCCGCGCTGGAAGAAGGGCTCCGGCGAAGGCTGGGTGACCTCCGAATACTCGATGCTTCCGCGCGCCACGAACACCCGCAACGACCGCGAATCGGTGCGCGGCAGGATCGGCGGGCGCACCCACGAGATCTCGCGCCTTATCGGCCGTTCGCTGCGCGCCATCATCGACGTGAAGGCCTTGGGCGAGAACACCATCGTGGTGGACTGTGACGTGCTCGACGCCGACGGCGGCACCCGCACCGCCGCGATCACGGGCGCGTACCTGGCGCTCGCGGATGCGGTGGCGTGGGGCAAGGCTCAAGGAGCGATTCCCGCCGACGCAGCGGCGCTGTCCGACTCGGTGAGCGCCGTCTCGGTCGGCATCATCGACGGCGTGCCGATGCTCGACCTGCCTTACGAGGAGGACGTGCGGGCGGAGACCGACATGAATGTGGTGATGACCGGCAGCGGGCACTTTGTGGAGGTGCAGGGAACGGCCGAGCGTGCAGCGTTCACCAAGGCCGAGCTCGACGAACTCCTCGAACTTGCGACGTCGGGCAACGCCGCACTGGCGCGCCTCCAGGCGGCCGCTCTGGGTCTGTAATGTCCTCGGCCGCCATGCCCCGGATCGTCTTTGCCAGCCACAACGCGCACAAGCGCGACGAGGTGTGGGCCATCCTCGCGCCCTTGCTTCCCGGGTGGACGTCGGCCGACTTCGCGTCGGCGCTCGACTTTGACGTGCCGCCTCCCGTCGAGGACGGCGTGACGTTTGCAGAGAATGCGCTGGTGAAGGCGCGGGCGGTGTGCGACGCCACCGGCATGCCGGCGGTGGCCGACGACTCTGGGTTGGCGGTCGATGTCATGGGAGGCGCCCCCGGCATCTTCTCGGCGCTGTGGTCGGGTGCGCACGGGGACGACGGACAGAATGTGCGGTTGCTTCTGGCCCAACTCGTCGACATTCCCGACGAGCACAGGTCAGCGGCTTTTGTGTGCGCGGCCGCGCTGGTGACGCCCGAGGGTCAGGAGGTGGTGCGGGAGGGTCGCATGGAGGGGAGCATTGCGCGCAAGGCTGCTGGCGGCGGCGGCTTTGGCTACGACCCGATCTTTGTGCCTGAGGGGCAGGACGTCACGGCGGCGGAGCTCACCCCCGCCCAGAAGAACGCGATTTCGCACCGGGGCAAGGCGTTCACCGCGATCGCGGCCGACATCGCCGCCCTGTGACGATGACAGGCGTGGCCACGCACCACTAGGCCGGGAGCACTCCGCAATAGGCGAGGGCGTGGCGCAGTAGCACGTGCTGGCCGCCCGCCATCTCGTCTATGACGTCGTCGCTCGCGGCCTCCTCCGGAGTGAGCCACACGATGTCGAGTGCGTTCTGGCTGGGCTCGCAGTCGCCGTCGATGGCCACCACGTACGCCAAGGCGACCGCGTGCTGTCGCGAGTCGTGGAAGGTGCCGAAGCCGTCGGTGGGGAAGTACTCGGCGACGGTGAACGGCGTCGGAGAAATCGGCACCCGGGGAAGCGCGGCGAGGCCCAAGTCCTTTTCGAGGTTGCGCACGATCGCGTCGCGGATGGTCTCGTGCAGGAGCACGCGTCCGGCCACGAGTGCTCGCGACATGACGCCCTCGTCTGCGCGCAGGAGGAGGCCTATCTCCGTGATCTCGCCCTTGGCGTTGGTGCGGACCGGCACAACGTTGACATACAGAATGGGCATTTCCGAGCGCACCTGGGCGAGCTCCCTGTCGGAAAGCCAGCCAGTGGGCTCGGAAGGCAGTTCGGCCATATCGGTCATGGCACCAGTGTGCAGGTTGCGGGCGGTGCTTCCAAACTCCGCGCCGTGCAAGACTCAAACGACGCTGGGGACCGCGCCGGCAGCCCGTTTGCGGTCGGCGTAAGATTGCGGGGAATACCCCCAGGGGGTTACACGGTTACGTTTCTAGTCGGGCACGTGGCCCGAAGGGAAGGAAAGCATGGCAACGATCGAACTGACCACCAGCACGTTTGATGAGGTCGTCTCGAAGGACGGCATCGTCCTCGTCGACTTTTGGGCCGAGTGGTGTGGTCCGTGCAAGAACTTCGCGCCCATCTTCGAGGCAAGTTCAGAGACAAAGTCCGAGATTGTCCACGCCAAGGTCGACACCGAGGCGCAGCAGGAACTCGGCATGAAGTTTGGCGTCACCGCGATTCCGACGCTCATGGCGTTCCGCGACGGCATCATGGTCTTCAACCAGGCCGGAGCGCTCCCGGCGCCCGCGCTGAGCCAGCTTGTGGAAGCCGTTGAGGGTCTTGACATGGAAGACGTTCGCGCCAAGATCGCCGAGCACGAGGCGTCGGACCACTAGCGGTCCGCAAGAGAATTTCAGGAACGGCCC
>Ga0209643_1001439_pt1 | contig 22412 bp, 20 predicted proteins | sample AutmiccBRH37_all_FD_187383 | JGI IMG/M metagenome (GOLD analysis project Ga0209643, IMG submission 187383) | Deep subsurface microbial communities from Mt. Terri, Switzerland - Autotrophic microbial communities BRH/37_all (SPAdes) (version 2) | ecosystem: Environmental > Aquatic > Deep... | reverse complement strand
GTGAGGGGGAGTGATTTAAGTCCGTGCGGAATGTACCGGAGGCTGCTACTGTCTCTTAACGACCGAGCCTACGGAATGCCGAGCCGGCTGCAGGACGCAGCCGGAAGCCGGAATCGACGCAAGGATGCGGCGTTGGAGGCGGTCGGCATTCCGTTGGCGACCGAGTCTAGAGACAGTTGCAGCAGGAGGTTATGCAGGCCGGACTTAAATCGCTCCACCTACCCATTAGCGACAATGCAGCGACCCCAAAGATATCTGGAAATGCCGGCTAAGGAAAGGGGACACACCTCTCCGGTGTGACTGCCTCCGGGGGTCAGAGGAATGTCCCCGATGCATAGACGGCGGAAGCCAGAAGCCAGGAAACAGAATACTTTGTGTTTTTTAATCTACACTGAGTTCTTCTTAACCACTCTGTGTTCTCTGTGATCTCTGTGGCTAAAAAAGCTTAAAGCTTACCGCTTACAGCTATTTTCAGGATAGCTATCCAAAAGGGTGGGCTTTTATCACTTTTCTAAAACTTACTTCAGCCCGGACTGCTTCTCCATAAGTGCTTTTACCTTCAAAGGCAGGCCGAACAGGTTGATGAAGCCCTCGGCGTCTTTCTGGCTGTATATTTCATCCCGGCTGAAGGTGGCCAGCTCCTTGTTATACAGTGAATAGGGGGATGTGGCCCCGGCGGGGGTGCAGTTACCCTTATAAAGCTTCATCCTCACCGTTCCAGTGACCGTCTTCTGGGTCACATCCACAAAGGCGTCCAGGGCCTCCCTCAGTGGAGAGAACCAAACGCCGTCATATACCAGCTCGGCGTAGCGGATGGCCAGCATTTCCTTGTAGTGCAGGGTTATCCTGTCCAGAGTAAGCCTCTCCAGTTCCCTGTGGGCCAGCCACAGTATTGTTCCTCCGGGGGTTTCGTACACTCCCCTGGACTTCATGCCCACCAGCCTGTTTTCCACCATGTCCACCACACCAATGCCATTGGCCCCGCCCACGACGTTAAGCCTTTCCACCAGGGACACCGGGTCAACCTGGCTGCCGTCCAGGCTCACGGGATACCCTTTGGCAAAGCCTATTTCCACGTAAGTGGGCCTGTCCGGCGCCTTTTCGGGTGAAACGGTGAGCATCAGAACGTCACCGGGCGGCTCCAGGGCAGGATCTTCCAGATCCCCTCCCTCGTGGCTCAGGTGCCAGATGTTGCGATCCATGCTGTACGGCCTGGCCTTTGTGACCGGCACCGGAATCCCCCTGGCGCCGGCATAGTCAATGGCGTCCTCCCGGGAGCGGATGTCCCATTCCCGCCATGGCGCCACTATCTGCAGGTCGGGGTTGAGGGCCTTTACGGTAAGCTCAAAACGCACCTGGTCGTTCCCCTTGCCGGTGGCCCCGTGGGACACGGCCACGGCCCCTTCCTTCCCGGCGATTTCCACCATCTTTTTGGCTATCAGGGGGCGGGCCATGGAGGTCCCCAGAAGGTATTTGCCCTCGTAAAGTGCCCCGGCCCTCAGGGTGGGGAATATGTAATCCTCCACAAACTCCCTCTTGACGTCCTCTATATATATTTTCAACGCCCCGCTCTTTATAGCCTTTGCCTCCAGGGGCTCCAGCTCTTCCCCCTGGCCCAGGTCGGCAGCCATGGCAATGACCTCATAGCCGTAGGTTTCCTTTAACCAGGGAATTATAATGGAGGTATCCAACCCCCCGGAATAGGCAAGAACAATTTTTTTCACCGTAATACAACTCCTTTCAGTTTACAAGAAACAGCCCTACATTAATAATGCCATCACTGCCTTTTGCACATGCAGCCTGTTTTCAGCCTCATCCCAGACCACCGATCTTGGTCCGTCTATAATGCCTGCGGTCACCTCTTCCCCCCGGTGGGCCGGCAGACAGTGCAGGAAAATAAAGTCGTCACTGGCATGTTTAACCAGTTGTTCATTAACCTGGTACGGCGGGAAAAGCCCGGCCCTTTGGGCCTGTTCGGCCTCCTGGCCCATGCTGGCCCACACATCGGTAACCACCACGTCAGCCTTTGCCACGGCCTCGACCGGATCTGTGACCACCTCAATTACAGCCCCGGTTGCCAGAGCGGCCTCCCGGGCGGCCGATACAATTTCCGGGCTGGGCCTGTAGCCCTCCGGGGAGGCCACCGTGATGTTTATCCCGGTCTTGGCGCATCCGAAAAGAAGGGAGTGCGCAATGTTATTACCGTCCCCCACATATGCCAGCTTGAGCCCGGCCAACCGACCCTTATACTCCCTGATGGTCTGCAGGTCGGCCAGTATCTGGCAGGGATGCAGCAGGTCGGTAAGGCCGTTTATCACCGGTATGCCGGCATGATGGGCCAGTTGCTCCACGTCTGACTGGGCGAAGGTTCTTATCATAATACCGTCCACATATCTTGACAGCACCCTGGCGGTGTCTGCCACCGTTTCCCCCCTTCCCAGCTGGATGTCCGAAGAACTTAAAAACAGGGCTTGCCCGCCCAGTTGATAAATACCCACCTCGAAGGAAACCCTGGTGCGGGTGGAAGACTTCTGGAATATCATGCCCAGTGTTTTACCGCTGAGGTACTGGTGCTTTTCACCCCTTTTCTGCAGCTTTTTGAGATTATCGGCTGTGTCCAGTATGAGTATTATCTCATCCGGCGTGAAGTGGCGGAGTGAAAGCAGGTCCCTCCCGCGCAGTAGATTGGAAAGCTTTACCATTTTATTCACCTCTTGGATTCTAACTATAAAATCATTAAGCAATACCCGGTTCAGGGTCTAAATGGCGGCCCGGCGGTAAGCAAGGGAAGTAAAGGAAGTAAAGGAAGTAAAATCCCGCATATTTACCGGCTCCGGCTCCTCTCCCCTGCCAATGCTTTGAAGCATCACCGCCAGCGCCTGGGCGGTATCCAGGGAGGTGAGGCAGGGAACCCTGTACTCCGAGGCCGCCCTCCTCATCATAAATCCGGGCCTCCCGGGTATTTTCCCCCTGGTTGGGGTGTTAATTACCAGGCTTATTCTTCCAGACCTGATCATGGTCTCGGCGTTTGCCGCATCCTCCACGGCCAAACCGGCCCCGGCCAGGGCACTGGCGGTACCCCCGGTGGCGTACAGCTTGAATCCCATATCTACATAGCAGCGTATTATGGGCAGGGCCTCTTCCTTATCCCTGTCGGACAGGGAAACCAGCAGATCCCCGCCGGTAACTATTTTCAGTCCGGAGGAAACCATGGCCTTATACAGAGCCAGAGGGAAAGTGCGGTCAATTCCCATTACCTCCCCGGTGGATTTCATTTCAGGGCCCAGGGATGTCTCCACCAGTCCCAGTTTCTCAAAGGAAAACACCGGGGCCTTTACGGTTACCAGATTCGGTGTGGGGCCCAGGCCGCTGCCGTAGCCCATGGACTCCAGGCTGCGCCCCAGCATGGCCCGGGTGGCCACCTGCACCATGGGTATTCCGGTAACCTTGCTCAGCACCGGCACAGTCCGGGAGGCCCGGGGGTTTACCTCCAGCACAAATATTCCGTTTTTCCCCACCACATACTGTATGTTCATCAGCCCGCATATTTTTAAGGCGCGGCCTATACGCAGGGTATATTCCACAATGCCGGCGGTTTCCCTGTCGCTGAGGGTCTGGGGGGGATACACCGCAATGCTGTCCCCCGAGTGAACGCCCGCCCTTTCAACGTGCTCCATAATTCCGGGTATGAATATATCCTTCCCGTCACCGATGGCATCAACCTCCACCTCTTTGCCCAGTACATATTTGTCAACCAGGACCGGATGTTTTGGCGTTATCTGGACGGCGGTTTCCATGTATTTTAAAAGCTCCTGGTCACTGTGCACTATTTCCATGGCCCGGCCTCCCAGGACATAAGAGGGCCTGACCAAAACGGGGTAGCCAACTTTGTCAGCTATTTCCAGGGCTCCCCTGACATTAAAGGCTGTGCCGCCCTCGGTCTGGGGAATATTAAGGGATCTCAGCAGGTCTCCGAATTTTTCCCTGTCTTCGGCGGCGTCAATACACTCCACCGGTGTTCCCAGTATTCCGACGCCCTGTTTATCCAATTCCCCGGCCAGGTTTATGGCTGTCTGGCCCCCGAACTGCACTATAACGCCGTCGGGCTTTTCCTTATCTATTATATTTAGCACATCCTCCAGTGTAAGGGGCTCGAAATAGAGCTTGTCGGAGGTGTCGAAGTCGGTGCTCACCGTTTCAGGATTGTTGTTCACTATCACCGACTCCACATTCTCGGCCTGCAGCCCCCACACCGAGTGCACCGAGCAGTAGTCAAACTCAATGCCCTGGCCTATCCTGATGGGGCCGGAGCCCAGCACCAGCGCCTTTTTCCGGCCGGAAACCTCCACCTCATCCTGGGAATCATAGGTGGAATAATAATATGGGGTGGCCGATTCAAACTCGGCGGAGCAAGTATCCACCACTTTATAGCTGGGGGTTAGCCCGTATTCCTTGCGCAGAGCCCTCACCTCACCTACAGTGGTTCGGGTCAGACGGGCCACCTGGCTGTCGGATATACCCAGTGTTTTGGCCCTTGCCAGCGTTTCCAGATCCACCGGGCCCCTGCGGTTTTTAAGCTCTCCCTCGGTAACAACAATATTTTTTATCTTCTCCAGGAAAAAGTAGTCTATTCTGGTTAACTGGCTTACCTCCCGCATGGCCCAGAATCTCCGGAAGGCCTCGGCCATGACAAAAAGTCTCTCGTCATTGGGCCTGGCCAGCCTTTCTTCCAGCTCCATCTCGCTCCAACTGGCCGATCCCTTCAGCTTCAGGCTGTCCACCCCTATTTCCAGGGACCTCACAGCCTTCATCAGGGCCCCCTCAAAGCTCCGGTCAATGGCCATAACCTCACCGGTGGCCTTCATCTGGGTTCCCAGGGTGCGGTCGGCGCTGCCAAACTTGTCAAAGGGCCAGCGGGGGATTTTAACCACCACGTAATCCAGTGCAGGCTCGAAACAGGCCGTTGTTTTTCCTGTAACCGGGTTCACTATCTCGTCCAGATTCAGCCCCACAGCAATCTTGGCGGCCATTTTGGCGATGGGATAGCCGGTGGCCTTGGAGGCCAGTGCGCTGGACCGGCTGACCCGGGGGTTGACCTCGATAACATAATAATTATAGCTGTACGGATCCAGGGCAAACTGAACATTGCACCCTCCCTCAACCTTCAGCGCCCTTATTATTTTCAGGGAGGCGGTGCGCAGCATCTGGTACTCACGGTCGGCCAACGTCTGGGAAGGGGCCACCACAATGCTGTCCCCGGTGTGCACCCCGATGGGGTCTATATTCTCCATGTTGCATATGGTGATGCAGTTGCCTGCGCCATCCCGCATCACCTCATACTCTATTTCCTTCCAACCGGCAACGCTCCGCTCCAGCAGTACCTGGCCGATCATACTCAGCTTGAGGCCCCTGGTTACGATATCGGCCAATTCGGCGTCATTTCCCACTATACCTCCGCCGGTTCCTCCCAGGGTGTAGGCCGGGCGAACTATCACAGGAAAACCCACCCGGCTTACAAACTCCCGGGCATGGTCCAGGTTCAAGGCAATGATGCTATCCGGCACCGGCTCACCTATGGCCAGCATGGTCTCTTTGAACAGCTGCCGGTCCTCGGCCTTTTTTATGGCCTCCAGTGATGTTCCCAGCAGCTTTACTCCATATTTTTTCAGAACGCCCCTATCGGCCAGTTCCACCGCCAGATTCAGCCCGGTTTGCCCGCCCAGGGTGGGCAGCAGACCATCGGGGCGCTCCCTTTTAATAACCCCGGCCACACTCTGCCAGGTGAGAGGCTCAATGTAAACCTGGTGGGCTATACCCGGGTCGGTCATGATGGTGGCCGGGTTGGAGTTGATCAGCGCCACCTCCGCCCCTTCTTCCGAAAGGGCCTTGCAGGCCTGGGTCCCGGCGTAGTCAAACTCGGCCGCCTGGCCTATCACTATGGGGCCGGAGCCTATTACCAACACTTTTTTTATGTCCTTGTGCCTGGGCAATTATCGTTCCTCCCGTTAAAAAGTCAGGACACCTCTCCCAAGACTTTTTCAATTATGCTTACAGCCTGATCCACGTCATCCACGGTAATAATCAAGGGAGGCAAGAATCTTAAAACATTATTATTGACACAGTTAATAAGAAGTCCATTGCCCTGGCAGCGGTTAACTATCTCCCCGCCGTCCGCCGACAGCTCAGCTCCAAGTATCAGCCCCTGGCCCCGCACATCGGTGATAACGGGATAACGCCCGGCCAAACCCTTTAATTTACCTTTAAAATAATCCCCCACCCGGGCGCAGTTTTCCGCCACCCCGTGGTTGATCAGCTGGTCAACGGCTGCAAGTCCGGCGGCGCAGGCCAGGGGGTTGCCGCCAAAGGTGGAGGCGTGATCCCCCGGCACAAAGGCTCCGGCCACCTCTTCCCCGGCCACCATGGCCCCGATGGGGAAACCGCCGCCCAGGGCCTTGGCCAGGGTAAACACATCCGGTTCCACCCCGTAGTGCTGGTGCGCCAGGAATTTACCCGTTCTGCCCAGGCCACACTGCACCTCGTCAAATATCAGAAGCAGTCCCTTTTGGCTGCAAAACTCCCTCACCTGGCGCAGGTAGCCGGGATCGGCCTCGTTTACCCCTCCCTCTCCCTGAATGGGTTCCAGCATCACCGCACAGGTGTGGGGACCCACCGCCTCAATGAGGGCGTCCATGTCGTTGAAGGGCACGTAGCGGAAGCCCTGGGGAAGGGGGTCAAAACCCTGCTGGTACCTGGTCTGGCCGGTGGCCGTGACGGTGGCCAGGGTGCGGCCGTGAAAGGATTTAAGGGCCGTTAATATTTCGTATTTATCAGTGTTTCCTTTAACCCTGGCATACTTGCGGGCCAGTTTAATGGCCGCCTCATTGGCCTCGGCCCCGCTGTTGCAAAAGAAAACCCGGTCCCCGCAGGAGTTCTGCACCAGCATGTTGGCCAGCTTCACCTGGGGCTCTATATAATAAAGGTTGGATACATGCATAAGTGTTTCGGCCTGATCGGCTATGGCCCGGGTTACCGCCGGGTGGCAGTGCCCCAGGGAATTAACGGCCAAGCCGCTTACAAAATCCAGGTATTCCCGGCCTTCGGCGTCCCACACCTTAACCCCTTTACCTCTTACCAGGGCCATCTGCAGTCTGCCGTAAGTCTTCATTACACAGGCGTCGCCCATTTGAATTATTTCAGCAGTATTCATCTCATACCATCTCCCGTTCAATTCTAGTTACTCCGCCACCATGGTGCCTATGCCCCTGTCGGTGAATACCTCCAGCAGTATGGTGTGAGGCACTCTCCCGTCCAGTATGTGGGTGGTCTTAACCCCCCCGTCCAGGGCCTTTACACAGCATTCCACCTTGGGTATCATTCCTCCGTCGATTATACCCCGTTCCACCAAACCCGGCACCTGTTGTTTTGTTACAGTGGAAATAAGGCTTCCGGGGTCTTGGCGGTCCTCCAGTATGCCCTCCACATCGGTCAGTATAATCAGCTTGTCGGCCTTTAAGGCCACGGCCATGGCGCTGGCGGCCGTATCGGCATTAACATTGTAGCTTTGGCCCTGGCTGTCCACAGCCACCGGGGCCACCACCGGGATATAGCCCTCCCTTTTAAGGGTGGACAATATGTCAGGGTTAACCTGGGTTATTTCACCCACGTAGCCTATGTCCACCAGTTCGGTAGCGCCGTCAGGACTTTTCACCCGGCCTTTTTTCTGTACCGCCTGCAGCAGGCCGGCATCCTTGCCTGAAAGCCCCACCGCCCGACCGCCATACCCGTTTATGCGGGCCACTATGTCCTTGTTTATCTTCCCCACCAGTACCATTTCGGCTATCTCCATGGTCTCCCGGTCGGTAACCCTGAGGCCCCCCACAAAATTTGACTCGATATTGACCCTTTTAAGCATGGCCGTGATATCCGGGCCGCCCCCGTGCACAATCACCGGGTTCATGCCAACATATTTCATGAGAACAACATCGGTCAGCACGGCCTTTTTGAGCTCATCACTGACCATGGCATGACCGCCGTACTTTATTACCACCGTCTTACCGTAAAATTCCTTTATATATGGCAGGGCCTCCACCAGAATGGCGGCCTTCTCCAATGCGCTGGTCAATTGCATTCATTCCTTTCAGATCTTTACGTCCTATAACTGCCATTGATCTTTACGTACTCGTAAGTAAGGTCACAGCCCCAGGCGCAGGCCCCGTGACTTCCTTCCTTCATATCGATGCGCACCTGCACCGTGTCTTCTTCCAGGACCCTGGCCGCCGTTTCCTCGTCAAAGGCCAGCCCGGAGCCGTTTCCAGCCACCTGAACACCGCCCAGATATATGTCCACCGCCCCCGGGTTGAATTGTGCCCCTGAATACCCAGCCGCGCATATTATCCTGCCCCAGTTGGCATCCTTTCCGAAAACCGCCGCCTTAAAGAGACTGGATGAGGCTACACTCCTGGCCGCCAGCCTGGCGTCGTGATCGGTGGGGGCATTGACCACAGTTACCTCTATAAGCTTGGTGGCTCCCTCTCCATCCCTGGCCAGGGCTTTGGCCAGATGCACGCAAACATTGGTGAGGGCCTCCCGGAAAATCAGGAACCCCTCGTCCCCGGAGGTTATCGCCCGGTTGCCGGCCATCCCGTTGGCCAGAGCCAGCACGGTGTCGTTGGTGCTGGTATCTCCGTCCACCGTCACCATGTTGAAGCTCCTGTCCACGGCGTAGGTCAGGCACTCTTTCAGACAGCCGGAATCTATGGCGGCGTCGGTGGTTATAAATCCCAGCATGGTGGCCATGTTGGGATGAATCATGCCTGATCCCTTGGCCATCGCCCCCACCGTCACAGCTTTACCGTCAAGGTTAAAGCTGACGGCATATTCCTTCAAATCCAAATCGGTGGTCATTATGGCCTCGGCGGCATCCCTGCCCCCGTCGGGGCCCAGGGCGGCCACAGCCTCCCGGATGCCCGCAAGCACCTTATCCATCGGCATGGGCTGCCCGATGACACCGGTGGAGCAAACCAGTACGCTTTCCACGGTTATACCCAGGAGACCGGCCGCCTCAGCGGTCATGGCCATAGCGTCCTCCATCCCCCCGGGGCCGTTACAGGCGTTGGCGTTGCCGCTGTTGATCACCAGCGCCCTGGCCTTCCCGGAGGCCACCCTCTCCATATCCAGCAGCACCGGGGCCGCCTTTACGACATTGGTGGTAAACACCCCGGCCGCGGCTGCCTCACAATGGGAGTAAACCAAAGCTATATCCTTTTTTCCTATATATTTGACACCGGCGGACACCCCCGAGGCCATAAACCCCCCAGCGGCTGCAACTCCCCCCGGTATTATTTCAAACTTAAGCTCAGACACCTTTTTAACCCCCCATATTCGGATAGGGAAACGGCCACTTGGCCGGTTCCGACAAGCATCGAACCTCGAACCTCGAACTTCGAACCTCGAGCTACGGGTACATTCCCGGCCTGCCCAGACCCATTCCCTCGGAAAGGCCGAACATTATATTCATGTTCTGAACGGCCTGGCCCGAGGCCCCCTTGATAAGATTGTCAATGGCCGAAACCACCACCACCCGGCCGGTTCTCTCATCAACCGCCAGGCCAATATCACAGTGGTTTGATCCGCTCACCGATTTGGTGCCGGGAAGCATTCCCGGGGGCAGAATTCTCACAAAGGGGCTCCCCTCATAAAACTCCCGGTATAAATCCGTTATCTCATCCCGCCCGATATTCTTCAGGCTGGCGTAAATGGTGCTCAGAATTCCCCTGTTCATAGGGGTCAGGTGTGGCGTAAAGGACACCACCAGGCTCTGGCCGGCCAGAAGGCTCAATTCCTGCTCAATCTCGGGGGTATGGCGGTGAATACCTATATTATACGCCTTTATATTTTCATTAACCTCGCAGTAGAGGGTATTGAGCGACAGGGATCTACCCGCCCCCGAAACCCCGGACTTGGAATCTATGACAATGCTGCCGGCATCCACCAGCCCGTTCCTTAGAAGGGGGGCCAGCCCCAGTATGGCGCTGGTGGGGTAGCACCCCGGATTGGCCACAATGCGGGCCTCCCTGATACTTTCCCGGTGAAGCTCCGGAAGTCCGTACACCGCCTGTTCATTCAGCAGGGGCTCGGAATGATCCATATTGTACCATTTCTCATAGGTCTTCACATCATTAAAGCGAAAATCCGCCCCCAGGTCCACCAGCCTTTTACCCCGCCTGATCACTTCCGCGGCCACCGGCATTGAATGGCCGTGGGGCAGAGCAGTAAAAATAACGTCACAGGCATCCACCAGGCCTCCCAGATCCAGTTCCTGGCAAACCATCTCTGTATGTTTATACAGGTGCGGGTACACTTCCCAAAAGTGCTTGCCGCCATAGCTCTGGGTGGTCAGCCCGGCCAGCCTGACGCCGGGGTGGTCCGACAAAAGCCTGACCAGCTCGGCCCCCGCATATCCGGTGGCCCCTATAACTCCAGCCCTTATTTCCTGCAATAAAGTCAATTCTATCCCTCCCCTTACCTGAAAAACCACCCGTATTGGGGTGGAATTAATAAACTGCATCACCAAATAATTATACATATAAATGTATAATTATACAACATCGCTCCATAAAAATAATTGCACATCCAGACCGACGACAAATCACCTGATCCAGTCAGATATTCCTTCAGATACGGCGGTTTTCCTGCCGGTTTATTATTCCACGGTCCTAGTCCATAATAAAAGCTAAACAGCCACCCGGGGAGACACCTTTCCAGACCATCCGTCACCCTGCTACAAGCGCACCGGCAATGGATCGCCCAGAGTCACCTCCCCTAAAGAAACCCGGCAGCCCAGGGCCAGAACCTCTACACCAGCCTGTGCCGCCCTGGACAGTTCCTCCCCGAAACGGGGGTCCCGGTCCCGGTGAGGGCTGAAGCAAAGGGCATCAGCCCTCTGAATTACAAAAACAACCACGGCCCCGTAGCCTTCCAGCCGGGCGGCGGCCAGTTCTTCCAGATGCCTGGCGCCACGCTCCGAGGGGGCATCGGGAAATAGCGCCACCCCGCCTTCCACCAGGGTTACCGATTTAACCTCCAGGTAACACCCGGCCCTTCCGGTTTCCTGGAGGTAAAAGTCAAATCTACCCCTGCCGTATGCCGCCTCTCTTTTTACCACCCCGCCGGCGGACAGATCCGGCAGAAAACCGTTCAAAAGCGCCCGGTGGATGAGCCTGTTGGGAAGAAGGGAGTCCACCGACACAAGGAGGTCCCGGTGTTCCGCCAAAAGTATCCTGTATTTCAATTTGGTCCCGGGCCGGTGCTGGGGGGCCACAAAAATACGGGCCCCAGGGCAGAGAAGCTCGGCCATCCTGCCTGAACTGGGTACGTGGGCCAGTTCAGATATGCCGTCAAGCCTTATCTCACCCACAAATCGGTTCCGGCGGAAGACAAACTCCGCCTCCCTTAAATCACCGGGCAATGAAATTCTGCATGTATGGTTTGCCGTATCGCCCAAATCTAAATACTCCTTCTAAAAAACAGCTGTCAGTTCACAGTAATAATTAACAAGCTAAACCACCACATTCACCTTTTCCCCGCAGTTTGCGCAAGCGTCCCCTTCCAGGCCGGCGACCCTGGTCTGGTATCCTTTCCTGTCAATTACCACCGACGAACAGACGGGACACAGCGTTTTACCTCCGTCAAGTTCAGGAGCATTTCCAATATACACATGATCCAGGTACCCCCTGGCCACATCCCTGGCCATCAGCATGGTTTCCCCGGGGGTGGACTCCAGATCAAACTTGTAATTGGGAAAATACCTGGAAAAATGCAGAGGTATATCCCTTCCCAGCCCCCCCAGCCACCGGGCCAGGGATTCTATTTCCTCCCGGGAATCGTTCAGACCGGGCACCAGCAAAGTTGTTATCTCCACATGGCACTGCCGGAAGGCTGTTTCCACCGTTCTGATCACCGGCGCAAGCCTTCCGGCGCAAGTGTCCCGGTAGTACTTGTCGGTAAACCCCTTCACGTCAATATTCATAGCATCTATAAAGGGAAGAATCTCTTTCAGGGGGCCCTCATTGACATAGCCGTTGGTAACCATTACATTTTTCAGTCCCTTTTCCCTGGCCATCTTCGCCGTGTCGTAAACATACTCGTACCACATGAAAGGCTCCGAGTAGGTGTAAGCCAGCCCCACACAGGGAGTGCCGTCCTTACGGGAGGCCAGGGCCGCCTCCACCGCCCGGTCCGGGCTCAGGTAAACAGACGGGGGATCCCCGTGGGCTATTTCCCAGTTCTGGCAAAAGCCGCAGCGCAGGTTGCAGCCCACCGTTCCCAGGGAAAGTATATAAGTCCCCGGGTGAAAATGATAAAGGGGCTTCTTTTCAATGGGGTCCATGGCGTGAGAGGTGCACTGGCCGTAATTGGCGGCATAAAGCACCCCTTCCCGGTTTTCCCGCACCCGGCAAAACCCCCGGTGGCCGTCCCTTATATTGCAAAGCTTGGGACATACCTTGCACAAAGTCTTGCCGTCATCGGTTTTTTCATAAAAGAGTACTTTCGCCCCGTTCTCCTTTACATTAGTCATAATCACCCTCACATCCCGAAGCTTATCTCCTGACAAAATTTCAATTTTTATTCTGCCCTGAAAATACCTCGGGTCTTTATTAGCCACAGAGGACACAGAGAACACAGAGATTAAAAGAACACAAAGTATGAAATAGGCCGGTTGAAGAAGGTTAAAATATAAATATAAAAAAGCATTATAAACTTCTCTGTGCCCTCTGCGTCCTCTGTGGCTAAAAAACAATTATTACATGCATTTTTTCATCCTCCGTGGTGCCGTATTTTTACGGCATGGAGGTCTGGATTCCGACCAACTGCCATACCTTTTAGTATATTTTATTTGTACCTGACCACCTCAAACCTCTCCAGCTCCAGGGGCTCTCCGGGAGAAATGCCGGCCTTCTGCCGGGCTATGTCCACCTGTTCCTCCACGGTGTCTACACCCTCAAGATTGGGTAGCAGCAGTCCCTGCTTCCTTCCGGATCGCACTATCACCCCGTAGCGTTCCGGGTCCAGATCTTCCTTCCCGTCCACCGGCTCCGAGGCGCGCAGCACATCCACCGAAATGTCCAGGTCATCCAACTCCTCGTCCCTGACAGGATGGAAACGGGGATCCCGGTGTCCGGCGCTGATGGCGTTATGTATAGTTTCTTCTATAATATTGCCCTGCTGGGGGAAAACAGTGCCGATGCATCCCCTTAGCCGCCCTTTTTTCTTTAGTGACACGAAAACCCCCGCAGACATTTTAAATTCCTCCGGAATCTCGCCGGGAGAGACTCGAAACTTTTCACCCCGTCCGTGGCTTTCCAGCGCAGCCCGGGCAATACCGGGCAAGAAACCTTCCTCCTTCTTTTTCTGAAAAGACTCTTCCCGTCGCCTTTCCTCCAGACCCCGCAGGAATCTCCTTTTGGGATCAACCGGACCCGGAACCAGGGAGGCTACCATATACCCCACACCAAAGGGGCCTTCGTAACTCAGAACCTCGGGGTCCACCCGGTACCCGTCCAAAGCCCCCAGCATCATCACAATGGGCCGCAGTCCGCACTCCCCGGCCTTTTCCACCAGGGCGGAATCCAGGCCGATTACTCCTTCCACATCGGCCAAACCCAGGAGTCTTACCATCTCCAGGTCAAACTCCTCCCCCCTGGGCTGATAACCCGCCGGGGCATCGGGGGTCAGGCAGTGTGAAAGATCTCCGCTGGCCACCACGGCCACATCCCGGCCATACTCCTGCGCCGCCCTTTGAAGGGCCGCCCCAAAACCATATAGCTGATCATAGGATAAAAGACCCATGTAAACCGGCACCATTGGCATACTCACCCCGGCCTCAGCCAGAAAGCGCAGAGGCGCCGTGATACCGTGATCCAGCTCCAGGTCTACATCATACTGACCCGCCGCTCTATCATCCAGCTCCACCGTCATTACTCCGGCCTCCGCGGCGTATCTGTTAATAAGGGAAGCCAGGGGCAGGTCATTTTCCAGAATAAAGGCCACCCCGGGAGCGCCGAACTTTTTCAGGTTTCCTCTTAACACCGGGTTTGTATTTATAGCTATCCCGTCTGAAAACACCGGGCCGTGAGGGGAAATAATAACCAGGGAACGAGCGCCGCTCTCCTTGAGCCTTCGGCCCAGTTCCAGCATGGCCTGCCTTGATTTAATCACGATGTCCGACTGATCCTTGCCCACCTCCGGAACCATTATGGGGGGGTGGGGGCATACACCGCAAAACACTACAGGCATAGGAATCCCCTTTCTTTTAACCGTTTGAACCGGCTACAATAGTCGTCCGCCGGTGATCTTTTATTCTGAATTCTGAGTCCTGAGTCCTGCTCTTATTCTCCCGCCAGATTATATTTATTATGGCGTCCCAGGCAAAATATTTAAAAAAAGGGCTTTATAAAACGGCTTCTTTCGCTGATAATATAAATAATAAAGCAAATTATCACCGGAAGTGAAAAAAATGCAAATAAACAACATGCTTCCGACACTACTAAAAATACTAACCGGGAGGATCTTTCAAAACAAGGCGGATAAGACCAGTCCAAGGCAGGGAATGGATGAATTAAACAGGCAGGCGGCCCAAAGGCCGTCTGAATCCCCGGCTGCCTCTGCTTCCGGGAAAATCGGCCAGGTAGATGTCAAGATTACGGCACAGCCTTCCCCCGGACACAATTTACCCGATTTTTTACCCCTACCCCTTAAATCCCCCCTTTTTACCGAGTCCTCCTTCTTCATTAAAAATGAACGGGAAGAACTGGCCGAAGCCAACGACGGCAGTCCCGCCAATGTATTCATTCGACTGAGGACAGAGAGTATGGGCACGCTCTGGATCTCCCTGACCGGCAAAGACCAATTAATTTCTGTATCCTTTTATACAGGCGAGCATCCACATACTCAGTCAATAAAGGACAGCCTTCCTGAACTGGTGGAAGAGCTTAAGAAACTCGGGTTTTCCTCCGTTCAGGCGGCGGGGATAACCAGACCCGGCATAAGCGGCCTCGCCGACATTGCCCCCGGAATTAATACATCCGGTAACTACCTGCTGGACCTGGAGGTGTGATGATGGACAAGAAGGAGGCTGGCGATAAAGCAAAAGACGTGGCCGCCGCACTGCGCTACGATCACGGAAAGGACTCCAGCCCAGTGGTGGTGGCCACCGGCAAGGGGGATCTGGCCGCCAAAATAAAGGAAATAGCCGGGAGGGAGAAAATCCCTGTGTACCGGGACGGTGTGCTGGCCCAGGCCCTGGTCAAACTTGGGGCGGGGACAGAAATACCTCCGGATCTGTACAATGCGGTGGCTCACGTTCTGGTGCACATAGCCCGGCTGGACAGGAAACTTGGCGGAAAAGCATAATACCTGTTAAAAAAAATTAGAAAATCCGTGATATAATATAAACCAAAATTAACCGTTTGAAACGCTCTGATTACAGGAGGGAGTTTATTGGCAAAAAGAACAGGAGAAAAATATCAGGCTATAATAGATGCGGCTGTCATAATCATAGCCGAAAACGGCTACCACAACGCCCAGGTTGCCAAAATAGCCAAAGAGGCGGGAGTGGCAGACGGCACCATCTACCTTTATTTTGAAAACAAAGAAGACGTCCTTATTTCACTATTCAGGAATAAAATGGGTTTATTTACCGAAACGGTGCGAAAAGAGCTAAAAAATACCGGCAGCCCCTTTGAAATGCTGGCACGCCTGATCCAGGCGCACTTCACCAGGCTTCAGCAGGACCGCAGCCTGGCCTCGGTTCTGCAGATTGAGCTGCGCCAGTCGGAACCTTCCATCAGGCAGGGAATATCCCAGATAATAAGGGAATATTACAACTTAATTGAGCATGTGATCAGGTTTGGAATAGAAAAAGGCAGCTTCAACCCGGACATGAACCCCAGGTTAGCCCGTAAAATAGTATTCGGCAGCATGGACGAAGTGGCCACCTGCTGGGTGCTCTCCACCCGGCAGTACAACCTCCTGGATATGACCATACCGATATACAATATACTGGCCAGAGGTCTCTCCATGACGGGAATTGCCCCCCCGTTCCCCCGGGAAATACCGAAAACCCATTAAAGATAAACTTTAGCAGGTGGAGGTTTTAGTACTTGAACATATCACATGAAAACATTGCCAGGTCCATTGACCATACACTTTTAAAGCCGGACTCCACCGGCATCGACATAATGAGGCTGTGCTCGGAAGCCGTCAGCTTCGGGTTCGGAGCAGTTTGCGTCAACCCTTCCAGGGTGGCTCTGGCGGCCGAAGCCCTGTCCGGATCCGGAGTCAGGGTGTGCGCAGTGGCAGGCTTCCCACTGGGGGCCTCCAACACCGCAGTGAAGGCCGTCGAGGCCGCCGCCGCCGTTAGGGACGGAGCCGGCGAGATTGACATGGTAATCAATATCGGAATGCTAAAGGACGGCAAACTTAAACTGGTGTACGAAGATGTCAGGGCGGTGGTGAAGTCGGCCGCGGCGGCTGATCCCCTAACCCTGGTAAAGGTAATCATTGAAACCTGCTACCTGACAGATGAAGAAAAGGAAGCCGCCTGCCGTATATGCGAAAGAGCCGGTGCCCGCTTTATCAAAACCAGCACAGGAACCGGCCCCACCGGCGCCACGGTGGAAGATGTGGGGCTGATCCGCAATTCGGTGTCAGCCAGCATGGGAATAAAGGCTTCGGGGGGCATCAAAACACTGGAGCAGGTGTTGAAAATGCTGGAGGCCGGCGCCACCAGGATAGGCACCAGCTCCGGAGTTCAGATAATGAAGGAAATACTGAACAAGCGGTAAAATAACCGCCTTGTCGGCGGTGCCGTCTTGCAGACGGCGGAATCCAGGAGCCAGAAGCCAGAATCCAGAAAAAGCAAGCATGACCCTCAAGCGACATGCAGAGAGGTTTAGTCCAGGCGGATGTACCGGAGGCTGCTACTGTCTCTTAACGACCGAGCCTACGGAATGCCGAGCCGGCTGCAGGACGCAGCCGGAAGCCGGAATCGACGCAAGGATGCGGCGTTGGAGGCGGTCGGCATTCCGTTAGGCTCAGGTTTGACAATTGAGCTTACATAACCACGATACAGCCCGGCCCTTTATGCAAAGGCCGGGCTGTTGTTTATAAATAGTCTCAATTGTATACTGCGTCAATTACACTCTGGTCTGAGTTATCCGGTACAACAGTGTTATCCGGTTCAACGTGGTCATCAGGTACAATAGGTTCATCCGGCTTAGTCACCGGACTTTCCGGTTCACTTCCGGAATTTCCGTTACCCTTTTCTTTTCCCTGGCTGCCAGGCCCTTTTTTGTCAAGGGGCTTCTCTGCCGGAGGGCTTACTTTATCCTCAATTTCAATGTTGGCGTACTTTGAGGTTCCGTCGTCAAGAGATACTCTCAATTGCCAGGTTCCCGACTGGAGGTCCCTTGTGTTTAGATTGAAGATATACTGCTCATCCCCGCTGTCGTAGCGGAACAGGTTTCCTTCTGCGGCATTGCCGGTGGAGACCGCTTCTGTTTCTCCGCCTCCGTCGGCACTGGTCAGATAGAGCCGGGCGGTGGCGTCAGGAGCGGTGTTTCCGTTGGCGTCGGTGAGCCGGAATTTGACCGGTACGGTGTTGCCCTTAAAGATCTTATTTCCGCCCGCAATGGGCTCCAGCAGGCCGATGTAGTTATAGCGGACATGGTATGTGACTGTTTTTGTCTGGCGGTTTCCGGCCTTGTCTGATGCTTCCACGGTGAACTGCTTCTCTCCTACCGTGGCGGTGTCGATGGAGTCTCCGGCGGGGGTGTCCCCGTTCGCTGCGGCTATGCCTGAAAGGCTGTCGGCTGCCGACCAGTCGGCGGGGACTCCGGCGTTCAGCAGATATTCGGCCCCGTCCTCCGGCGCGTTGATATTTATTTCAGGATTGGTCTTGTCTATGTTTATGTTTTCAACTGTGCAGGCTGCGCTGTTGCCGGCCAGGTCTGCGGCTGTCCCGCTGACTGACTGACTGGCCCCTTCGGCGGAAATAACGGTGTCCGGCGTTACTGTGTCCACTCCGGACAGTGCGTCGGTGGCGGTGAAGCGCATGGTAACGTCGGTGTTGTACCAGCCGTATTGGTTGGGCGGCATGGTGGGCGACCCGGTTATTACCGGCGGGGTCTTGTCTATTCTAATGGTTAGCTTGTTGGCCTTCTCTGCGTTGTCGGCCTTGTCGGCGGATCTGTAGTATATATCTGTTATTCCCTCGTCGCTTATTGTTACGGCGGTGGTGCAGGCGGTCCAGCTTGATCCGTCCAGGCTGTATTCTATCCCGGCCACTCCGGACAGGTTGTCCGAGGCCGAGAGGGACACCTGAACACCGGCGTTGTACCAGCCGTTTTTGTTGGGCTGCCTGTGGGGTGTGGCGGTGGTGACGGGGGAGGTCTTGTCAATGTTTATTCCTGTCACGCTAAAGCCGGCGCTGTTCCCAGCTTTGTCCACTGCCGTCCCGGTTGCAGTCTGGCCGGCCCCCTCGGTGGATACTGCTGTGTCAGGGGTCAGCGTGTCTATTCCCGAAAGCTTGTCGGATGCGTCATAATGCACGGTCACGTCTTTGTTGTACCAGCCGTTTGCGTTGGGCTGGGTTAAGGCTGCGCCGGTTATTGCTGGCGGTGTTTTGTCTATGTTTATTCCGCTTACTGTATATGTTACGCTGTTGCCGGCCAAGTCTGCGGCTGTCCCACTGACTGACTGACTGGCCCCTTCGGCGGAAATAACGGTGTCCGGCGTTACTGTGTCCACTCCGGACAGTGCATCGGCGGCGTTAAAGCGCACTGTCACGTCGGTGTTGTACCAGCCGGCGGTGTTGGGTTGTGTAAGTGCGGCACCGGTTATCACCGGGGCGGTTTTGTCTATCTTGACGGTCTGATTTTTAACGGTCTCCACGTTGTCTTCCCTGTCGGTGGAGCGGTAATAAACCGTGGTGATCCCCTCTGCACTTATGGTAAAGGGAACGGTGTAGTCCGTCCAGGTTGCGCCATCAATGCTGTACCGGGTAACCTTGACCCCGGACCCGCCCTCGTTGTCGGTGGCGGTGAGGGTGACCTTTACGTCGGACCGATACCAGACTTCTTTCCCGGCTGTGCCTTCCAGGGCAATCTGTGTTTCCGGGGGTATGGCGTCAAAGCCCTGGGCCGTAACCCTCAGCATGTTCCCTCCGGCGTCGTAGGCGTAGCTTATTTCCTTCCCTCCGCCGTAGTCCACATTTGTCAGCCGGTTGAGGCTGTCGTAGGTGTAGGTGGCGGCGAATGCCGGGATGGAGAAAAGCATGACAGAAAGAATTATGATGAACGCAATGTATACCCACTTTGTTTTTGAAGAGCTTTTCCTGTTCAATTTAACACTCCTTTCGTAAATTTCTGAATGCGAGGTCTCCTTATTCTATTTTTGATCCCTTACGCCCCCAAAGCAGTATTTTTATTAAATATATAGATAAACATCTTGGACAACGCACTAAATGATCACATAATTTATTCGCATACTATCTCAAACACTAATCCCTTATTAACTCTCTCTTGAATAAATTTAACCGCATGTGACCAGTTTCCTGAGCTTCCACTTGTAGACTTAATTAATCACTAAACTCATCGATCTTTTTTTTCTCTTCAAAAATATCCGAACAGCCGTATAGATAGGTCATGGCGGCCCCCTCCATTGAGTGGGGCGCGGCATTGCCTGCCTCTTGCTCTGATGTTATGTTTCCGGCAGGGTCATAGGTATAGTCATATTGTACTATTGTTCTTCCGCTGCCATCCACATCCTTTTGCTGCAGTATCTGGCCTGCGGCGTCGTAGTCACGGGTGATAGTTCCCTTAGTGTCTTTGACGATCAGAAGGTTGCCGTTTCCGTCGTATGTGTAAGAGATATTTTCTTCAAGCAATAAGTTAACAAGTTAAGGGACAGGCCTGGAAGCCCCCCTAGCCATTTAACTCCCATTATTGATAATTGCAATAGTTATTGTCGGTATACCATACATTTGCTTTGTCAATATACTCTTTGAACTCTTTTTATTGTCAATCACATTGCACTGACATAAAGGCCCATAAGAGTAAGTAAAGTTGAAATTATCACATAAATAATAGAAATAACAAGCATTAATCTATTTCTTGTTATTTGCGCTACTTTTATACCCACTGCTGAAAGCACTAACAGCAAAAGGAACGGCTTAACATTTTCCGCCCTGACATATGAATAGATTAATATCGATCCTAATAATGCAATTGACAATAACAATAAATAGACTTTTTGACTTTTGCTGCCATAGGTTTTTAACATTGCTAATATTACTATTGCTACCATTATTACGGGATGAAAAAACATAAAGAACTTATGCAAATAATAATCAAACATCATACACTCCTTTTATTAAGCGGTAAACAAAAGTTTACTAATCCGAACACCGGGTAGTACAATCCGTTTTCATCGGCAACTATCCCGTACATACCGCTGTACAGGAATGGGGTGGATGTTTGGCCCTCATGCCCGGCCATTTCTCCGTACGGGCCGTAGATAAACCGGTCGGTTACTTTGCCGCCCTGGTCGGTCAGGGCTACGGTGCTGCCCCTTAGGTCATAATGATAGGTCTTATAGCTACCGTCCGCATCTTCCTGCCCTATCAGCCCCAGTCCGTAGACATAGCAGGTCTGGTTGCCTTGACGGTCGGTCTGGATGAGAACCTGGCTGAGGGGTGCGTGTGGGTTGATTATGTAGTCAGTCTGGGTGTTATTTAAATATCTAAAATACTATTAAAGTATTAGAAATGATTTGAGTCTAATCGGAATAATCTTTATACAAAACCTCCAATTCTTCTGCGCAATAAATCTTTCCATCACTAATGAACTTTTCTATTTCAATAGTCCCATTCTCCATAAATTCAATTTCCCACCTTTGACCTGGAATTACAACTTCAATCATAATACTTTCACTTCTTATTTTGTTAATTCGATAATATATCCTTTTTTCCTCTAGTTTATTTAATAATCGCATTAACTCATTTAAACTATTCATATATTCACCACCTACTTATCAAATCTTTTGTCGTTAAGAAGTTTTCTAATTGTTTTAAACCCTGGTACACTTTTTCGGGCATATTCATCTATCTGTTCCATTGTCATATTTTGGATATCATCCCAACTTGGTGAACCCTTTTCAAGAGGTGCATTTTTTATACTTCCCTTCTTTCGTTTTAAAATCTCCTTTACCATTAACTTCTCAGTGTTAATGCCTTTATAAACCAATCCAACCCCGCCAGAAACCGCATTCAAGGCTCTGTCAGAGTCTACTGTTCTTTCTTCTTCTATTAGATTCTGCAGTGTTTCCTTTGCACGCTCTTTATCCGGTTCACAATAATCTCCTTTAATTATAAGTAACTCGTTAACTACACTCAATTCATCTGAATAACTTGATAGGTTAATTTGGGCGATAGATTTTTGCCAGTTGGTTAACCTCACTGAGCCATTTTTTAAAAACATGTTCAGCAAATGTATTCCAGTTTACTTTTATGCCAGGTTTTTCACTAATGTACCAAGCTTTCCAAAATTTACTTAAATTCGAGCAGCTTTACCAACCTTTAGGATAGATAAATCCCATGAAGCACATCTTTACCTCATATAACGCCAATAAACAGCATGTGATTCCAAAATATTAACCACTTTCGCTTGTTGGAAAAGACTTTTCACACAGTCTGCCGTCCCCTATCACATAGCAATTAAGTAGACATAAAATATTTACCCATCTTCCAAGACTAATTTTTTTATCCTCTCATTAAGGCATTCTATTTTTAGAGAATCATAAATTGCAACTGTTAATTCATGTTCAATCCCCATGTCATTTATATGAGTATGCTCATGGAAAATATTACCTTGAAGCATCCGCTCCAAATCATCTTTCAATTCAGCAGCTTCTTCTTGTGTCAAAAGGATTAATACATTCTTTATTGCTTTGTCATTATCTTGGTTAAGTATCCTCATTATTCAACATTCCTTTCAGTTATATGGTACATCCTTTGGATATATTGGTCCTGATTTTACCCATTTCCCATTAATAAGTTCTTCTATATGACCATGTGGGTTATTATGTGGCGATGGATTATTGATGTCAAACCCTATCCTTTTTATGCCACCCTTTGATATTATTGCCATATCATCACTTTTATTTTTAATTATCCTGTAACCATCACCAAGCCAGCTTTTAATCTCATTAACTATTATATCAATTTTATTTAACTTATTAACTCAACTTTCGCACCTGGAAAATCCCAGCGACCCCCAGAGTTGACAAGGCACGAGGGGGATGTTTTTGCAGCGGGGCGGATGTTCCGAAGGTTATTATCTGGCTCTTAGCGACAG
>Ga0209643_1001438_pt1 | contig 22439 bp, 19 predicted proteins | sample AutmiccBRH37_all_FD_187383 | JGI IMG/M metagenome (GOLD analysis project Ga0209643, IMG submission 187383) | Deep subsurface microbial communities from Mt. Terri, Switzerland - Autotrophic microbial communities BRH/37_all (SPAdes) (version 2) | ecosystem: Environmental > Aquatic > Deep... | reverse complement strand
GGGTGAGGTCGGGGTAGAGGACATCCTTGGCGAGGTGTTCTCGAGCTTCTGTATCGGAAAGTAATACCGGTGTTTCACGTGAAACACCTTAAGTATGACCCCGTTCATCGACCCTCGTGCGCGCCCTGACCTCTGGCGAAAACGCCGGATTTGCACTATGTGGCGCGGATGAAAGCCTCAACCGAAATCTGCTTCGACGTCGTCGTCATCGGCGGCGGCCATGCCGGCTGTGACGCGGCGGCCGCATCGGCGCGCGCCGGCGCTCGCACCCTGCTGCTGACCCAGAAGCTGGAAACCATCGGGGAGATGTCTTGCAATCCGGCCATCGGCGGCTTGGGCAAGGGGCATCTGGTGCGTGAGATCGACGCCTTGGACGGGTTAATGGGGCGGTTGGCCGATGTGTCCGGCATCCAGTTCCGCCTGCTGAACCGGTCGAAGGGCGCGGCCGTGCGCGGCCCGCGTAGTCAGATCGACCGCCGCCTTTATCGCGAAGCCATGCAGGCCGAACTGGCGCGGACGTCCAATCTGACCCTGATGGCGGGCACGGCTGAACACCTGATCATGGACGGCGATCAGGTCACGGGCGTGGTCACGGGGGCTGGCGATAGACTGCGGGCAGGGGCCGTGGTGCTGACGACCGGCACCTTCCTGAACGGTGTGATCCACCGCGGCGACGAACGGATCCCGGCGGGTCGTCATGGCGAGGCGCCATCGACGGGGCTGGCCGCCGATCTCCACAGTGCGGATTTGATGATGGGACGGTTGAAGACCGGCACCCCTGCGCGTCTGGACGGACGCACCATCGCCTGGGACCAATTGGAGATGCAGCAGGCGGACGAGACGCCGTCGGCCTTCTCCTTCCTGACCGACCAGATCTCCGTGCCGCAGATCGCTTGCGGCGTGACCCATACGACCGAGGAAACCCATCGTATCATCGCCGAAAATCTGGGCGAGAGCGCCGTCTATGGCGGCAAGTTGTCGGGCCGGGGACCGCGCTATTGTCCGTCGATCGAGGACAAGGTGGTCCGGTTCGCCGACAAGACCAGCCACCAGATCTTCCTCGAGCCGGAGGGTCTGGACGATCCGACCGTCTATCCGAACGGGATTTCGACCTCGGTGTCCGAGGCGACCCAGCTGGCCTTTCTGCGGACCATCCCCGGTCTGGAGGCGGTGGAGGTGTTTCGGTACGGCTATGCGATCGAATACGACTATGTCGATCCGCGCGAGCTGACCCCTGCTCTGGAAGTGAAGAAGCGGCCAGGCCTCTATCTGGCGGGCCAGATCAATGGGACGACCGGCTACGAGGAGGCGGCCGCCCAGGGCCTTATGGCTGGGTGGAACGCGGCGCGGGCGGCGGCGGGGCAGGCTCCGATGATTCTGGGGCGTGATCAGGCCTATATCGGCGTCATGATCGACGACCTGGTGACACGGGGCGTGACCGAACCCTATCGCATGTTCACCAGCCGGGCCGAGTATCGACTGACCCTGCGTGCCGATAACGCCGACCAGAGACTGACGCCGCTGGGCGTTGAGTGTGGGATCGTCGGCGACGAACGTCGCGTGCGGTTCCAGGCCAAGGCCGAGAAACTGTCCGTGGCCAGCACTGTTTCACGTGAAACCCTGTTCACCCCCAAGGAAGCCAACAGCCTCGGGATTCCCGTCAACGCCGACGGTCGGCGTCGGTCGATGCGCGAACTGCTGGCCTTCCCCGACGTGACGCTGGACCATTTCGTCCCCGTCTGTCCCACCATCTCTGGATGGGGCGCCGAGATCCGTGAACAGATCGAGATCGACGCCGGCTACGCCAACTACCTGGATCGGCAGGCGATAGACGCCGAGGCTCTGCGTACCGAAGAGGCGATGCTACTGCCTGCCGACCTGGATTATGCCGCCATCGGCAGCCTGTCCAACGAGGTCAAGGAGAAGCTGGCCCGGATTCAGCCCAGAACCCTGGGCCAGGCGGGTCGTATCGAAGGCATGACGCCCGGCGCCCTGACGGCCCTCCTGGCCCATGTGAAGAAGGCGCCGGCCAGGGCGTCCGCCAAGGGCGAGGTCGCCGCCTGATGTCGGACGCGGAACGAGCCGTCTTCCAGGCCAAGACAGGCGCCACGGTGGCGCAGATGGCGGACCTGGAGACTTTTCGTCTCCGTCTGACCGAGGCTAACGAGGTGATGAACCTTGTCGGTCCCGACAGCCTGCCGGATTTCTGGAACCGGCACGCCTGGGACAGCGCCCAGCTACTGGCCCTCGCGCCGGATGCTCTGACCTGGGCCGACCTGGGCGCGGGCGCGGGATTTCCGGGCGTGGTGCTGGCGATTCTGTTGAAGGGCAGAGTTGGAGGCCATATCTGGTTGATCGACAGTCTGGGAAAACGGTGTCGTTTCCTGCAAGAGGTGGTGGACGCCTTCGATCTTCCGGCGACGGTCGTGAACGGCAGGGCCGAAGCTCAAACGATCCGATGCGACATCGTCACTGCTCGCGCGGTCGCGCCGATGGAGAAGTTGCTGGGTTATGCACAGCCCTACTTTGAAAGGGGTGCACAAGGTCTGTTTCTGAAGGGGGAGAAGGCCGAATCCGAGTTGATCGAGGCGCGGAAATCCTGGCATTTTGAGGCTGAACTGGCCCCGTCGCAAAGCGACCCGCGCGGCCGCATCGTGACAGTCCGGAGTGTTCGACGTGCCCGCCCCCAGCACTAGCAAACTGCCTGCCCGCGTTCTCGCCGTGTCCAACCAGAAGGGCGGTGTGGGCAAGACCACGACGGCGATCAATCTGGGAACGGCTTTGGCCGCTATCGGCAAGCGCGTCCTGATCGTGGATATGGACCCCCAGGGCAATGCCTCGACGGGTCTGGGTGTTCCACGTGAAACACGCCGGGTCACCATCTATGATGTGGTTGTCGATCAGCGCTCGATCGACGACGCCGCGGTGCAAACGACTGTTCCCGGCCTGTGGATCGTGCCGGCCGACGCCGATATGTCGGGCGTCGAGATCGAATTGAGCCAGGCGGATCGCCGCTCCTATCGTCTGCGCGACGCCTTGAGGACGCATGACGAAGGCCCTACCGCGTATGACTATGTGCTGATCGACTGTCCACCGTCGCTGAACCTGCTGACGCTGAACGCCATGGCCGCCGCAGATGCGGTTCTGGTGCCCCTGCAATGCGAATTCTTCGCGTTGGAGGGCCTGAGCCAGCTGATGCGAACCATCGACATGGTCAAGCAAAGCCTTAATCCCGCACTGGAAATTCAGGGCCTGGTCCTGACCATGTTTGATCGGCGCAGCGCCCTGTCGGGCCAGGTCGCCAATGACGTCCGCGCCCATTTTGGCGACAAGGTCTATGACAGCGTCATTCCCCGCAATGTCCGCGTCGCCGAGGCGCCTTCGTTCGGAAAGCCGGCGCTGATCTATGATCTCAAATGCGCCGGCAGCCAGGCCTATCTCCGCCTGGCGAAGGAAGTGGTGAAGCGGGAACGTCAACGGCTGAAGCTGGCGGCTTGATAGCGGTCGCTCAAGGCGGCCGATCCCTGGAAGAAGAAACGGAACAGTATCTTGGCTGAACGACAAAGAGGCCTGGGCCGCGGCCTGTCGGCCCTGATGGGCGAAAATGTGGAGGCGCCGACCGCAGCGGGGGCGACCCTGCCGTCGGGCGTGCAGACGGCGCCGATCGAAAGCCTGAAGCCCAATCCGGATCAACCGCGCAAGATCTTCACCCAGGAACATCTGGAAGAACTGACGGCGTCGATCCGCGACAAGGGGGTGCTTCAGCCCATTCTGGTGCGGTCGCAACCCGGCGAGGATGGGGTCTGGCAGATCATCGCCGGTGAACGTCGCTGGCGCGCCGCCCAGGCCGCGCGTCTGACCGATGTGCCGATCGTCGTGCGTGAGATGGACGATGTCGAGGTATTCGAAGTCGCCATCATCGAGAATGTCCAGCGGGCGGATCTGAACCCTCTGGAAGAGGCCGACGCCTATCGCGTGCTGATGGAGCGGTTCGGGCGCACCCAGGACCAGGTCGCCGGCATTGTCGGCAAGAGCCGCAGCCATGTGGCCAATACCCTGCGCCTGCTGCAGTTGCCGGAGGAGGTGCTCTGGTACGTCCGTAACGGCAAGCTGACGGCTGGCCACGCCCGCGCCCTCGTGACCGCGCCCAACGCCCCGGCCTTGGCGGAACAGGCTTTTAACGAGGGACTGAACGTCCGCCAGGTCGAGGCCTTGGTTCGTCGCGCCGCCGAAGGTCCCAAGCCGGTCAAGGTCAAGCCGGCGACTGTAGGAGAGGGAGAGGCCGACGTCGCCGCTCTTCAGCAGGATCTCGCCGACGCTCTGGGCCTGAGCGTCCAGCTGAACGACAGGAACGGCAAGGGCGATCTGACCATCCGCTATGGGTCGCTGGAACAATTGGACGAGTTGTGCCGCCGCCTGATGCGGGGCTGAGGCGCCAGACTCGTCCGGATGGGCGTGCTAGGGTATGGCATGACCGACGAAACCACGCCCACGCCCACCGCCGCCGACAAGCTGAAACAGGCGCTCGCCGCCAAGAAGGCGCGAGCGGGGGGCGCCGGACACGGCTTTAACGCCCAGGCCGGCGCCCGGGCTGAGGAAAAGAGCGTCTCGGCCCGCAATGTCGCCATGGCCCAGCCCGCGTTCCGCAAGGCCTCAAAGCGGGGCTAGCCCCGCCAAGGGGTGATGAGGGGAACGGCGGCCTGTCACGCCCGTTGTTGAACCCGCTGTCCTTCCAAGCTTCAGCGTCGCGATGAACAGGGCTTCATCGGAGCGCCGGAATATGGTCAGGCTGACGTCATTTCGACGCCAAGCTGGCCGGGCATGACGGCAGGATCGCTGACCATCCCGACCGGGAGACTGAACACATGACTGAACGCGCCATCTCCAGGGCCCAGGCCCTCGCCCCCGTCGAACTCCAACGCCGCCAGCTGTTGCTGGGGGCGGGTCTTGTGACCGGGTTTGCGGCCCTGGGCGTCTTTGATGTCGCCGAGGCCCAGGCGAATTTGTCGGCTGAAGACCGCGCCGTGGTCCAGCAGGCCCAGGCCTATCTCCAGGCCCTGACCTCGGCTCAGGGAAGCTTCGTCGAGACCGGGCCGGGCGGGCAACGCCGCGAGGGCCGGTTCTATCTGCAGCGTCCAGGCAAGATGCGGTTCGAATACACCAATCCGGCCGGGCTCCTGGTCGTGTCGGACGGCTACAACGTCAAACGCTATGACCCGCGTTTGAAGAATTTCCAGCAGGTGCCGCTGGGCCGCACGCCGCTGTCGACCTTCCTGGCGCGAAACGTGCGGCTGGATCAGGGTGTCCGCATCGATCGGGTGACGCGGATGGATTCCGGCGCCTTCGCCATCACAGCGCGCGACGCCGGCCGACCCAACGACGGCACGGTCGTCCTAGCCTTCGCCGGCAGTCCGATGCGTCTGCACGAATGGACGATCACGGACGCCCAGGGGGCGCGGACGCGGACCCAGTTGACCAGTCTGCAGCCGGCCTCGGGCTTGTCGGCCAGCCTGTTCCAGCTGCGAGACCCGACCCGTCGCCCCGGCCGTAACTAGCTCGGAACTCATGGACCGCCGTTATCCATCCGTTGCCGGATAATCACGTCCAAACGGTAAATATGACAATTTGACCTTTTCTACCGATCGTGACATCTAAAGCACAGGACGGCGGCGGCCGTCCTACCGCTCGGATTTATCCCCCTCCCGGCGGCGAGAGAGACGATCAACTTCCATAAGCCCGGCCCGTAGCGGCCGGGCCTTTTTTATGGGGCGAGGCCTGCTAAAGCGGGGCCATGACAATTCGCCTCGCCACCTGGAACATCAACTCCGTCCGCCTGAGAATCGACCAGGTGGCGCGGTTCGTCGACGAACGCGCGCCCGACGTCCTGCTGCTGCAGGAGATCAAATGCACGACGGACCAGTTTCCGCGCAACGCCTTCGAAGAGATGGGCATGCCGCACCTGCGGGTGGCGGGCCAGAAGGGATGGCACGGGGTGGCCATCGCCTCGCGTCTGCCGCTGGAGGACAGCGACACCTTCCAGGTCTGCAAGCTGGGCCACGCCCGCTGCGCTTCGGCTAAGGTCGCGGGGATCGACGTGCAGAACTTCTATATTCCCGCCGGCGGAGACATTCCCGATCGCGCGCTGAATCCGAAATTCGATCACAAGATGGATTTCTATGAACAGCTGACCGCCCTCGTGGCCGGTGAGGACCGGGCCCGTCCCCGGGTGATGGCCGGGGATTTCAACATCGCGCCGGGCGAGGGCGACGTCTTCAACCATCGCTACATGTCCAAGATCGTCAGCCATACGCCGATCGAGGTCGAGACCCTGAATAGGCTTCAGGAGACGGGCGGCTTCGCCGACGTGCTGCGCGACCGCTTCCCCGAGCCGCAGAAACTGGCCAGCTGGTGGAGCTATCGCGCCGCGGATTTCCGCAAGTCCAATCGCGGCCTGCGCCTGGACCATATCTGGACCTCGCCGGGCCTGACGACGGCCGTGGTCAAGGACACCGCCCGCATCCACGACGACGTCCGCGAATGGGACCGCCCGTCGGACCATGCCCCGGTGACGGTGGACCTGGACGTCTGAGCCCCACCAAACTCCATGAAAAAGGCGGCGAACCGGGGTTCGCCGCCTTTCCTGTCTCTACTCCATCCTGATTAGAAGTTCTTCTTCAGGCTGACGAAGACATAGCGTCCGAGGGCGTCATAGAGGGCCGGATAGGTGTTGCCGTTGGCGCCCGAGGGCGAAACCGGCGGATCGCTGTCCAGCACGTTGTTGACCCCGACGCGGGCCTCGAGCGTGTCGTTGACCTGCCAGGTCGCGCCGAGATCGAAGTAGTTCATGGCGTCAAAGGTCGAATCCAGCTCCCCCTCGACCTTTCCGGTCAGGCTCGAGCCGAAATCGACCGAGCCGATGTGACGCCAGGTTCCGCTCAGGTCGACCGTCCAGGGCGTGCGCCACGTGATCTGGGCGCGGTGACGCCATTCCGGGTTGGGCGAACCGCACTGATCCGAGCCGTAGTAGCCGACGCAGTCATAGACCGAGCTGGCCGTCTGGGTCCCGGTGTCGGTTTCCAGGGTCTCCAGCCAGGTGCCGGTGAAGGCGAGGCGGATCGAGCCCACAGCGGGCAGACGGACATCGGCCAAATCGAAGCCGTAGTTGGCGTTGACGTCGACGCCACTGGTCTTGAGGCCGCCGATATTGATCGACAGGTTCTCCACATAGCCGTCGCCGAGCCACAGGGCGCCGGTATCGGCGTCGCGATTGATGCGCGCGCAGGCCGCCGCGTCATTGTCGTCGTAGCAGAGCGCCAGGGTGTTGGCGGCGCCGACCGTCGAGATCAGATCGTCGACGCTGATGTTGAAATAGTCGACCGAGATATTGAACCCGGGAAGGAAGCCGGGCGTGTAGACCGCGCCAAGGGTGAAGGTCTTCGCCGTTTCCGGATTCAGATCCTCGTTTCCGCCGGTCAGCTGATTGTACTGGCCCGCGGAATTATCGACTACAGAGCTGCCGTAATCGTCAGCCGACATGCCGGTCGCGACGCATTGCGCCAAGGTGGCGGTCATGGCCTCGCCGCAGGGATCCGCGTCCAGATCGAAGAGACCGAGGCCCTGGGCCGAGTAGAGCTCCAGAACATTGGGCGCCCGAACCGCTTCCGAATAGCTGGTCCGGAGACGCAGGTCCTGGACCGGCGCATAGTCGAAGCCGACCGTGTAGGTGTCGGTCGACAGGCTGGAATATTCCGAGCGGCGATAGGCGGCGTTCAGCGAGGCGGAATAGATGCCCGGCAGGTTGTCGATCAGCGGAACCTGGACCTCGCCGAAGATGTCGATGACGTCGCTGGAGCCGCTGACGCCGATCGTCGGGCCGCCCTGACCGGCGCCGTCGCCCGAGGCGAAGGCGGCGTCGGTGGTGGAGGTGAGGGCGTCGCGGCGGTATTCAGCGCCGAAGGCCACCTGAACGCCACCATCCGCATAGGGCGATCTGACGCCATACTGACCGAGGTCGCCGGTCATCGCCGCCGTCAGCACCTGCTGGGTGGTCTCGCCGGTCTGAACCAGCGGAATCTGCAGATAATCCAGCGCCTCCTGCGTCACGCCGCCTTCGGAAAAGATATCGTAAGGCACGCAGTTGGGATCGGTGCCGTCGACGACGGAGCGGCAGGTCGCGACGCCGTCGACACTGACGACGTCCAGGGCTCGGGTCAGGCGGGTGACGGAGAAGTCATTGGTATAGACCCGCGACAGGCGGACCTTGGAGAACTGGCCTGTGACGTCGTAGTCCCAACCGTTCGAGATCTCGCCGCGCACACCCCCGACGGCGCGGTAGGATTCGTAGTTGAGGACGTCCTGACGGCCGCCGCCTTCGACGTTTCTTCGACCGATGAGCAGCGAAACGCTGTCGCCCGCGGCGATATTGGCGGCGGTGCAGCCGATCGTCGTCGCCTGCTGGGCCGACATCAGTGGATTGTCGCAGTTGATCGTCGACGTATTGAAGAAATCGCCGGACGGCGCGATCTGGGCCACCGACGAATAGTCGGTGAACATCAGTTGAGCATAGGCTTCGGCGTGATCATTGATCTGATAATGTCCGAAGGCGCCGAACGTATATCGTTCGTCCGGACGTTGGTAATAGTTCATCGGACCGTAGTTGTAGGCGTTCTCGGATGCCGAATACGGGACAAAGGTCTGGTTCTCGCCGAGGGTGTAGCTGCCGGTCGAGGCGATGAAACGTCCCGGATAGGAGGTGCTGGAGCCGCCGCAGTCGTAGGTGTCTCCCGAACTCGGCGCAGTGATGGTGCAGGCTGAATAGTCACGGTTGGCCTGAAGCACGGCGTTGTTGCTCCGATAGCCGGCGTAGGCCGTCAGATTCCCTCGACCGTCAGGAGAGGACACGCCCATGGTCAGGGTGACGTCGCGGCTTTCGCCGTCGATGACATTGTCGTTGGGGAGCTGGAACTGGGACGCATTGGTTTCCGCCCGCGCGGCGATGGCCTCGCGGATGTTTCCGACGCCGTCATAGTCGTTATTGTGCTGGTAGAAGCCGTATTTGGCGTCCAGCTGGATGCCTTCGAAGTCCTTCTTCATGATGAAATTGACCACGCCGGCGACGGCGTCGGAGCCGTAAACGGCGGACGCGCCGCCGGTCAGGACTTCGATTCGCTCGACGAGGGAGCCGGGAATCTGGTTGAGATCCGCCGCGATGTCATTCGGCGACCCATAGCCCATCCGACGACCGTCGATCAGGACGAGGGTGCGCGAGGCCCCAAGATTTCGCAGCGAAACGGTCGCGGTGCCCGAGGCGCCGTTGGAGACGGTCGAGTTCTGCGAGGCGAAGGCCTGGGGCAGCTGGGTGACCATGTCCTCGATGCGCGACACCCCTGAGGCCGCGATGTCTTCGGATGTCACCTGGGTCACCGGGCTGGTCGTCGTCAGGTTCGCCTGGCGAATACGTGATCCGGTCACCACGATCTCGCTGACGTCCGTGCCGACTGGAGGGGTGGCCTCCTGTGCAATCACCGGCGTCGCCCCGATCATTATGGCGCCGAACAAGATGCTGCTGGTCAGCAACTTTTGACGGATGGAATGAATTTTCAATGGAACCCCCAAAAATCAGGACAAATCCACCGTCAACCAATCACAATGTATCTAGGCTGATACAATGTATATCTTAGTTGCAATACACTATATCAAATTAGACATATTCAGCATTGACGCCGGCTGCCGACAGGGTTATTCTAAACAAACGCTCATGCATCATAAAACGCAGTGAGTGCGCTCATTATACATTCACATGTCATATTAAGGTCACGCTTCTGCCTTCGATCCCAAGTCGAGACGAAGAGATGTGTGCGGGTTCGGCTGGGAGACGTAAGATCGAGCAGAGCGCGTCGTCACTCTGCGCCGCGGGACGTGCGCCTCAGTAGATAGGCACGGGGCGCGTGGGCTTCGTCACTGCCGGCTTGCCGCCCCGCGTCAGCCTGTGCGCCGCCCTTGCCAGCCGTTCGACCGCTTCGTCGAGCACGGGTTCGGGCAGGGTGTAAGGCAGGCGCAGGCGGCGTTCGAAGGCCCCGTCGACGCCGAAGCGGGGGCCCGCGGCCAGTCTTAGCCCTTCGGTCTCGGCCAGAACGGTCAGGGCCGAACTGATCGGCGCGGGCAGATGCGCCCACAGCGACAAGCCCCCAGCCGCGCGTGGACAGATCCAGTCCGGCAGGCGTTCGGCCAGGTGCGCGCGCAGATGATCGCGCCGCGCCCGCAGCAGGGGCCGGCGCGCCGCCAGGGCTTGGCCGCCGTCGTTCAGCAGTTCGACCGCCGCCAGCTGTTCCAGGATCGGGGTTCCGAGGTCGAAACTGGCGCGGCTCTGGGCCAGACGCTGGATCACGGCGCGGTCGGCGCGGATCCAGCCGATCCGCAGTCCTCCCCAGACGCTCTTGGACATGGAGCCCAGCCGCACGATGCGTGGGGCGTCGACGGCGGAGGCGGTCAGGGCGGGCGGGCCGCTGAGGGTCAGTTCGACCAGGGTCTCGTCCAGCACCAGCAGGGTCTGCGACCCCTTGAGCGCGGCCAGCAGACGCAGGCGATCGGCGGCCCGCATCATCCGGCCGGTCGGATTGTTGTGGTCCAGGACCAGATAGGCCATGGGAGCCCCGCTGTCGCGACAGGCGGAGGCGAGACCCTCGACGTCCCAACCCTCGTCGCCTGGACCGTCTGGCAGGGCGACCGGAGCGGGACGGGCGCCTGCGGCCAGGATGGCGTCAATCGCCTGCGGATAGGTGGGGTGGTCGAACACCACCGCCTCGCCGGGCCGCACCGTCAGCCGCAGCAGATGGACCAGGCCGTTGTGCGCCCCGTGGGTGATCAGGATCTGACCCGGCGAGGTGGGCAGGCCGCGACGCCGATATCCGGCGGCCACCGCCTCGCGCAGTTCCTCCAACCCGGCCGTCTCATAGCCGTGGCCGGGCAGGTTCGCCGGCAGCCGCTCCAGCGCGCGGACATAGGCGGCGTGGACATTGGGATCGGCGGGCAGGACGGCGGCGGTCAGATCGATCATGCCAGGCCCGGCGGACTCAGAGCGCGGCGATTCCTCCGTCGTCGCGCGAGCCCTGGGCGCGGCTGGCAGTCGGGTGCGCGCCGCCTCGCCCGGCCCCCCGTCCAGAAAGCCGTCATCCCGAAGTCTGCCGTAGGCGGCAGAGACGGTCGTACGGCTCAAACCCAGCGCCCGCGCCACTTCGCGCTCGCCTGGCAGCTTGGCCGCCAAGGGAAGTCGTCCGTCCAGGATCAACAGTCGTACCGCGCCAGCCAGTTGGCGATAGGCCGCGCCGCTGCCGGGGGTGCGCCAGGCGCCGAGATGCCGGATCAGGGTGGCGGGACCGAGGGCGCGGGGCGACATGGGGCCAGAATGGCATAACTGGCCCTTTTTTTCAAAGCCGGTTTGGCTCAAATCGGTCGAATGACCCGTCGCCTTATCCAGCTTTTCGCCGGCCTCACCCTCTACGGCCTGTCCATCGCCCTGATCGTTCGCGCCGATCTGGGGCTTGATCCTTGGGATGTGCTGAACCAGGGGGTGTTCGAAAGATTCGCCGGGCCTGCGGGAATCAGTTTCGGCTTGGTGGTCAATCTGATTGGTATGGCCGTGCTGCTGCTGTGGATTCCGCTACGCCAGAGGCCGGGAATCGGCACTATGGCCAATGTGCTGGTGATCGGCACGGTAGCGAATTTCGGTCTGGACTGGATTCCGTCAGACCTGGGACTACCGCTGCGAGCGGTGCTGCTGGGCGCCGGGATCGTGCTGAACGGCGTGGCCAGCGGGGCCTATATCGGCGCGGGGCTCGGTCCGGGTCCGCGCGACGGCCTGATGACAGGACTGGTGGCCCGCACCGGCTGGCCGGTAAAATGGGTGCGGACCAGTATCGAACTGGCGGTCGTCACCGTCGGCTTCGGCCTGGGCGGTTCGGTCGGCCTGGGCACGGTCCTCTACGCCCTGACCATCGGCCCGCTGGTCCATATCTTCCTGCCGATGTTCGCGATCAAACCCCGCGACAGGCTCCGCGAACGGGCGGCTCACTGATCCTCAGGGCTGAAGCCGGTACCCGCCCGCGTCGGTCAGCAACAGCCGGGCCTGGCCGGGCTCGGGCTCGATCTTCTGGCGAAGGCGATAGATGTGGGTTTCAAGCGTGTGGGTCGTGACCCCGGCGTTATAGCCCCAGACCTCGGTCAGCAGTTCCTCGCGCGACACCGGCTTGGCGCCGGCGCGGTAGAGGTATTTCAGGATGTTGGTTTCCTTCTCGGTCAACCGCACCTTCTTGCCCTTGGCGTCCATCAGCACCTTGGCGGCGGGACGGAACTCATAGGGGCCAATGGAGAAGACCGCGTCCTCGGACTGTTCGTGGCTGCGCAGATGGGCGCGGATACGGGCCAGCAGGACGGCGAAGCGGAAGGGTTTGGTGACATAGTCGTTGGCGCCGGCGTCCAGCCCCAGGATGGCGTCGGCGTCGGCGGCCTGGGCCGTCAGCATGATGACCGGGGTCGAGACCCCGTCCTTGCGCAGCAGGCGGCAGGCCTCGCGGCCATCCATGTCCGGCAGATCGACGTCCAGCAGGATCAGATCGGCCCGAATCTCGCGCCCCATCCGCACCCCGTCCGACGCGGTCGAGGCTTGCTGGGTCTTGAACTCTTCGTGCAGATTCAACTGCTCCGCCAGCGCCTCGCGCAGGTCGTCGTCGTCGTCGATGATCAGAATGGTCTTGGGCGTGGGCATGGTCAGACAATGGCGAGGCTTGGCCCCCGCGCCAAGGCTTGGGGGTGCGAATTCACGTCGGGTTACGGCCTAGAGGCTGTTTAAGGCCGATTTCGTTCCCCGAACAACGCGGTTCCGACCCGGACATGGGTGGCGCCGCAGCGGATCGCGGCCTCGTAGTCGCCGCTCATCCCCATCGACAGCACCGACAGGCCGTTGCGTTCGGCCATGTCCCGCAGCAGGGCGAAATGCGGCTCGGGCGGCTGGTCTGCCGGAGGGATGCACATCAGTCCGTCGACCGTCAGCCCATAGGTTTCGCGCGCCGCGGCGATCAGGGCGTCCGCGGCCTGCGGCAGGACACCGGCCTTCTGGGGTTCCGCGCCGGTGTTGATCTGGATGAGGACTCGCGGCGATCGGTCGCGCTTCTGAGCCGCCAGGGCCAGGGCGCGCGCCAGCTTCTCGCGATCCAGGGTTTCGATCACGTTGAACAGGGCGACGGCGTCCTCGGCCTTGTTGGTCTGCAGGGGGCCGATCAATCTCAACTCCAGACCCGGCAGATCGGCCAGCCGGTCCGCCCAGCGGCCCTGGGCCTCCTGAACCCGGTTTTCACCGAAAACCCGCTGACCGGTCGCCAGTATGGCGTCGATCGCCTCAGGGGGCTGGGTCTTGGAGACAGCGGCCAGGGTGACGCCGGCCGGATCGCGCCCCGCCGCCCGGCAGGCGGCCTCGATCCGGGCGCGGACCTCGGCCACCCGTTCGGCGATGGACGGGAATGGCGAAGCGGGGGAAGAAGGGCTCATGATCCTGCCGACCGGTTACAGCGACGACGCGCGCGCGCTCTGGGATGCGGCGACCGCTCTAAACCGCGCCGCCGCCGCTGTCAGCCCGGCCGCCGCCGGTCTGCCGCCCCTGCTCTTCTTCACTGACCCCGTCCGAACACCCCGCCCGTGGGAGACGGCCGCGCGGCTGCCGACCGGGGCGGGGGTCGTCTATCGGGCTTTCGGGGTCGAAGACGCGGTGAGGATCGGTCGCCGCCTGCGCGAGGCGACGGAACGGGCGGGCGTGAAACTGTTGGTCGGATTGGATGCCGGCCTTGCCGAGGCCGTGGCGGCGGACGGCCTGCACCTGCCCGAACGAGAGGCGGCGTGGGCGGCGGTGATAAGAGCGGATCATCCGGACTGGCTGTTGACCGCCGCCTGGCATGGGGGGGCGGTCAGGACCGACGTCCTCGACGCCCTGGTCCTGTCGCCGGTTTTTCCGGCCGGGGGCGCCTCGGCCGACAAACCGGCGTTGGGCGTCATCGCGTTTGGCGAGAAGGCGAGGCGCGCCGCCGTTCCCGTCTATGCCTTGGGCGGGATCAGGCCGGACCGGACTGAATTATTGATGCAATCGGGCGCTTGCGGTCTGGCGGGGGTGGAGGCGGTTCAGTCCGCGTTCGCCGCTTAGACCGACGCATCGTCCTCGGCGGGCTTCGAAGATCAGAACTTGAAGATGGTCTCGAGGCGGACGCGCGGCTGGGCCCGGCCGTTGGTTTCCGGCGCACGGGCCGGATCGGCTTCGGGCGAGGCCACGGCGGCGGCGGCGCCGACACGCAGCCGGTCGTTGAGGCGGTAATAGGCGCCCGCTTCGACATCGCCCCAGTCGGTCTCGCGGCCGACAGGTTGATTCAGATTGAAATCGAGACCCCAGCGGCCGCGGTCGTTCAGACGCAGGCCGCGACGCTGTTGCGGGGCGTTGCGCTGTGCCGCCTGGGCTTCGGACAGGGTGACGCTGGGCGCGCGGCTCTGAGGCGTCGATCCTTGAGCCTGTGCAGCGAACACGGGCGTGGAGACGGCCAGGGCGGCCATCGTCGCAAGCACCACAGTCGAGAGACCGCCGAAACGCATTTCAAACCCTTCGGACGTCGCCGAACGACGACGTCGCAAACCCTGAACCGACCGTTCTGGCCGTGAACGCCGCGATTAGACATCGGGGGTCCGCCCGGTCAACGCAACGTACCCCGGATAACGGAGTTCCACGTCATTGTTGCAGTGCGATGTGGCTCAAGCGTCACGGGAATTGGTTGAAATCGAGGAAGTCTGTCAGCGACTTGTCACAGAACGGCGCAATCGGTATCGCCGCCGTCCTTCACTTCGCCTTGTCATCGCCCCTTTTGCCCGTGTTATAGGGTCGCGCAGCGGCGTGGAGAAATCCGCAAAGCCGTACGCGCGTGGGGGCCGGCGCCTCCACGTCCCTGAGTTTACGGAGACTTCCTTGATGAGCCTCAACAAGGCCCTGGTTCGTGGCGTCGCTCTCGCCCTGGTCTCGGGCGCCGCCCTGGGCGCCTGCTCGAGCATCCCCTTCGTCGGCGGCGGCAAGTCCGCCCCCAAGACGAACGTGCAGCAAGGCATCGGCGTCAACGGCTATCTGTGGCGCGCGTCCCTGGACACGCTCAGCTTCATGCCGCTGGTGACCGCCGACCCTTGGGGCGGCGTCATCAACTATGACTGGTACGTCAATCCGCAGACGCCGAACGAGCGTTTCAAGGCGACCGTCTTCATCCTGGACACCCGCCTTCGCGCCGATGCGCTGAACGTGACGGTGACCAAGGAAGTGAAGGGCGCGGACGGCCAGTGGACCACGGCCCCTGTCGCCGCCCAGACCGAGGCCGATCTGGAAAACGCCATCCTGACCAAGGCGCGCCAGCTTAACCTCGCCAACGCGGGCTGACGCCCACGTCAGTGTTCTTATCAGGCGCCGCCGCCCTTTGGGCTGTTTGAGCGCCATTTTTCCCGCGATGCCGCCCACTGGCGGCTTTAGTGCGGCAAATCTTCTTGGGCGCTGTCGTCCTTCGGGCTAGTTGAGCCGGGAGGGCGTCAGCGCCCTTCTGACTTTCAGGACGACCGTGGCCCGTTACGAACCCAAGACCGCCGAACCCCGCCAGCAGGCTCGCTGGGCGGAAGCCTCCGCCTTCGTGACGAAGGACACCGGCCGGCCGAAATATTATGTGCTGGAGATGTTTCCCTATCCGTCGGGCAACATCCACATGGGTCACGCCCGCAACTATGTGATGGGCGATGTGGTGGCGCGGTCCAAGCGCGCCCAGGGCTTCGACGTCCTGCATCCGATGGGCTGGGACGCTTTCGGCATGCCGGCCGAGAACGCCGCCATGGAGCGGGGCATCCACCCCAAGGGCTGGACATACGACAATATCGCCCAGATGCGCGACCAGCTGAAACTGCTGGGCCTGTCGCTGGACTGGTCGCGCGAGTTCGCCACCTGCGACCCGGAATATTACGGCAAGCAGCAGGCCTGGTTCCTGGAGCTGTATCGGCGCGGCCTAGTCTATCGCAAGGACGGGGTGGTCAACTGGGACCCGGTCGATAACACCGTCCTGGCCAATGAGCAGGTCATCGACGGGCGCGGCTGGCGTTCGGGCGCCGTGGTCGAGAAGCGCAAGCTGAACCAGTGGTTCCTGCGCATCACCGACTATGCCGACGACCTGATCGACGGTTTGAAGACCCTGGACCGCTGGCCCGAGAAGGTCCGGCTGATGCAGGAGAACTGGATCGGTCGCTCCAAGGGTCTGCAAATGACCTGGGCCTTCGCAGGCCAGGCGCCTGCCGGCTACGAGTCCGGTGTCGAAATCTACACAACCCGGCCCGACACCCTGTTCGGCGCCAGCTTCCTGGGCCTGGCGCCCGATCACCCGATCTCGAAACAGCTGGCTGAAGCCGACCCGGCGGTGGCCGACTTCGTCGCCAAATGCCGCGCGGGCGGCACGTCTCAGGCCGACATCGACCAGGCTGAGAAGATCGGCTGGGACACGGGCCTGAAGGCGGTCCATCCCTTCACCGGCGCCGAAATTCCGGTCTGGATCGCCAACTTCATCCTGTCGGAATACGGCACGGGCGCCATCTTCGCCTGCCCGGCCCATGACCAACGCGATCTGGACTTCGCCCGCAAATACGACCTGCCGGTGATCCCGGTGGTCCGGCCCGAGGGAGGGGGCGACGACTTCGCCGTAGCCGACGAGGCCTATACCGGCCCCGGCTCCATCTTCCATTCCGACTTCCTGGACGGTCTGGACATAGAGGCAGCCAAGGCCGAGGCCGTCCGCCGCGTCGAGGCGGCCGGAACCGGCAAGGGGGCGACCATCTATCGCCTGCGCGACTGGGGCGTTTCGCGCCAGCGCTACTGGGGTTGCCCGATCCCGATCATCCACTGCCCGTCCTGCGGGCCGGTGGAGGTTCCCGCCGACCAGTTGCCGGTGGTTCTGCCCGACGACGTCACCTTCGACGTGCCCGGCAATCCGCTGGACCGTCACCCCAGATGGAAACACGTCAAATGCCCGTCCTGCGGCCAGGACGCGACGCGCGAGACCGACACCCTGGACACCTTCGTCGACTCCAGCTGGTATTTCGCCCGTTTCACCGATCCGACGGCGGCCGAGCCGATCAACACCGAGGCGGCGAACCGCTGGCTGGCGGTGGATCAGTATATCGGCGGGGTCGAACACGCGGTGCTGCACCTGCTGTACGCCCGCTTCATCACCCGCGCCCTGTCGGACGCCGGCATGCTGTCGGTGAAGGAGCCGTTCGCCGGCCTGTTCACCCAGGGTATGGTGGTCCACGAGACCTATCGTCGCGAGAGCGGGCAATGGGTCGAACCCACCGACGTCGAGCTGACCAATACTGACGGCGTCCGTTCGGCGCGCCAGCTGTCGACCGGCGAAGCCCTGGTCATCGGCGACATCGAGAAGATGTCCAAGTCCAAGAAGAACGTCGTCGCCCCTCAGGAAATCCTGGAATCGCATGGCGTGGACGCCGGTCGCCTGTTCGTCCTGTCCGACAGCCCGCCCGAGCGCGACGTGCAATGGACCCCCGGCGGGGTCGAGGGCGCCAGCCGGTTCGTGCAGCGCACCTGGACCCTGTTCGACGCGTATGACGCCGGCTTCGCCGGCGAGGACAAGGCCAACGCCGACCTGCTGCGCGAGACACACAAGGCGATCAAGGCCGTGTCCGAGGGGGTCGAAGGCTTCCGCTTCAACTCGGCCATCGCCAAGCTGTACGCCTTCGTCGCCACGATCCGCGACAGCGCCCAGGCGGGCGGCGACGCCAAGCGCCAGGCCCTGTCGGCCCTGGCCCGGCTGATCGCCCCCTTCACCCCGCACCTGGCCGAGGAATGCTGGACGCGGCTCCATGCCGAGAACGGGGGCGAGGACGGGATGGTTCTGGACGCGCCCTGGCCCGTGTGGGACGCTGCGCTCGCGGCCGACGACGAGGTGGTCCTGCCCATCCAGATCAACGGCAAGCGCCGGGCGGAAATCCGCGTGGCGCGTGGCATGGAACCGGTCGAGGTCGAGGCCCTGGTCCTGGCCGACGAGACGGTGCAGGCGCGGCTGGAGGGTCTGAGCGTGAAGAAGATCGTGGTGGTCAAGGACCGGATCGTCAATCTGGTGGCCGGCTGATGCGTATCGCGGCGGCATTCGCGGTTCTGTCGGCTCTGGCGGTCTCCGCCTGCGGCTTCACACCCATGTACGCCGAACCGGCCACTGGGTCGTCGCTGCGGCGGATCGCCGTCGCCACCCAGGACGACCGGCTGGGCTATCGGTTGCGCGAACAGCTGGAAGACGCCCTGGCCTGGGACCGCTCCGCCACGCCCCTGTACCGGTTGACGACCCAGGTCGAGCAGAACCGCCGCTCCCTTGGGCGGCGGATCGACGATACGGCCACCCGCTATGAGCTGACGGTCAAGGCGACCTGGACCCTGACCCCCGCCGCCGGCGGGACGCCCGTCACGGGCGTGGAGACGGTGACCACCACCTACGCCTCCGCCGACCAGCCCTATGCCGCCATCGCCGCCCAGCAGGACGGCGAAGAGCGCGCCGCGTCGGAACTGGCTCGCCTGATCCGGCTCGACCTGATGCAGGCCCTGTCGAACCGGTGATCCTCGCCAAACGCCCGGAAATCGATCGCTTCCTGAAGGCGCCCGATCCGGCCATCCGGGCGGCGGTGATCCACGGCAGGGACCGATCCGGCGTCGCGGAACGGGCCGAGGTCCTGTGCCGTACAGTCACGCCGGACCTGAACGACCCCTTCAACGTCACCGTCCTGACCGACAGCGATATCGACAGCGACGAATCCAAGCTGGAAGAGGCCCTGACGGCCATGTCCCTGATGGGCGGGCGGCGTCTGGTGCGGATCCGGCTGTCGGCGCTGAAGCCCAGCGTGGACAAGGCCGTGGCCGCCGCCGTGAAGATCCATGCCGAGGGCGGCTATAATCCCGACGCCATGCTGGTGGTCGAGGCCGACCAGCTGGGCCGCGAATCCGCCCTGCGCAAGACGGCGGAAAAAGAAAACGGAGCCGTCGGCATCGTCTGCTACGAGGACGAGACCGGGGATGTGGCGCGGATGACGCGCGAGGCGCTGGCCGCCGACAAGGTGGGCCTGACCGCCGACGCCCTGGACCGTTTCGTCGGGCGCCTGCCGCGCGAACGGGGCCTGATGCGTCAGGAGATCGAGCGGCTGGCCTTGTTCATCGGCCCCGGCTCGAGCCGGACCATCGACGTCAACGAGCTGGAACAGCATCTGGGCGTGGAGCCCGACGCCTCCCTGTCCGACGCGGCGCTCCAGGCCTTCGGCGCCCGGCCGGGACCGGCCCAGTCGGGCCTGAGACGCGCCTTCGCGGAAGGCGAGTCCTCGGTCCTGGCGGTACGGTCGGCCGCGTTGCATCTGGGCCGGCTGCGGCGGATCAACATCCTCCAGGCCAACGGGGCCGGAGCGAAAGAAGCCGCCAAGGCGGCCGGGGTCTTCTGGAAACAGGAGGCGGAAATGCTGCGTCAGGCCCGCGCCTGGCGGCTGGAAGCGCTGGACGAGGTTCTGGACAGCATCAACACCGCCGACGTCGCCACCAAGACGACGGGCATGCCCGACCAGCTGATCGCCGAACGCCTTCTGCTGGAGATCGCCGGGCGGGCGCGGCGTCTGGGTCTCTGAGGCCAGAAATTGAAGCTTGGGGGCCTCAGACCATCGGCGGCGGACCGGCCAGGACGTCGCGCTTGCCCGCATGATTGGCGGGACTGACCACGCCCTCCTGTTCCATCCGCTCGATCAGCGAGGCGGCGCGGTTGTAGCCGATCTGCAGCCGACGCTGGACGTAACTGGTCGAGGCCTTGCGGTCGCGGGTGACGACGGCCACGGCGCGGTCGTAGAGGTCGTCGCCCGAGCCGCCGTTGCCGCCCTCGTCGAAGCCGTTGTCTCCGTCGCCGTCCGGTTCGTCGGTGATCAGGTCCAGATAGTCGGGCTCGGCCTGGGCCTTCAGGTGTTTGCAGACGTCCTCGACTTCCTTGTCGTCGACGAAGGGGCCGTGCAGGCGGGTGATGCGGCCGCCGCCGGCCATATAGAGCATGTCGCCCTGGCCCAGCAGTTGCTCGCCGCCCTGTTCGCCCAGGATGGTGCGGCTATCGATCTTGGAGGTGACCTGGAAGCTGATCCGGGTCGGGAAATTGGCCTTGATGGTGCCGGTGATGACATCGACCGACGGGCGTTGCGTCGCCATGATCAGGTGGATGCCGGCGGCGCGCGCCATCTGGGCCAGGCGCTGGACGGCGCCTTCGACGTCCTTGCCGGCGACCAGCATCAGGTCGGCCATTTCGTCCATGACCACAACGAGGAAGGGCAGGGGCTCGGGCCGGATCTTCTCGGATTCATAGACCGGGCGGCCCTGGTCGTCGAAGCCGGTCTGGACCGTGCGTTCGAAATGCTCGCCCTTGGCCTGGGCCTCGCGGGCGCGCTCGTTGTAGGAGGCGATGTTGCGCACGCCCAGTTTGGACATGCGGCGATAGCGATCCTCCATCTCGCGCACCGTCCATTTCAGCGCGACGACGGCCTTCTTCGGGTCGGTGACGACCGGCGCCAGCAGGTGCGGGATGCCATCATAGACCGACAGCTCCAGCATCTTGGGGTCGATCATGATGAAGCGGCACTCGGCGGGGGAGTGGCGGTACAGGATCGACAGGATCATGGCGTTGACCCCGACCGACTTGCCCGAGCCGGTGGTGCCCGCGATCAGCAGGTGGGGCATGCGGGCCAGGTCGGCGACATAGGGCTCGCCGCCGATGGTCTCGCCCAGAGCCAGGGGCAGCAGATGGCCCTTCTTGTCGTATTCGGCGCTGGACAGCAGGTCGCGCAGATAGACGGTTTCGCGCTTGGCGTTGGGCAGTTCGATGCCGATGGCGTTGCGGCCCTGGACCACCGAGATGCGGCAGGCGCGGGCGGACATCGAGCGGGCGATGTCGTCGGCCAGGGCCACGACGCGGCCGTGCTTGACGCCCGGCGCAGGGACCAGTTCGTACAGGGTGACGACCGGGCCGGGGCGGATCTGGTCGATCACGCCGCGCACGCCGAACTCCTGCAGCACGCCTTCCAGCATCTTGGCGTTCTGTTTCAGCGAATCCTCGTCGACCGCCCCGACCCGCTGGGCCGGCTTGGTCAGAATTCCCAGCGGCGGCAGGTCGAAGGCGCCCTCGGGTCGGACAAAGTCGAAGGCCTGCTGATCGGCGTCTTCCTTGCGGGGCTTGGGCGCCTTGACCGCGGCGACGCGCGGTTCGACCGAGCGGGGGGCGGCCCGCGCAGGGGTCGGGGCGAGGTCGTCCTCCCACGGCGGCAGGTCGTCGTAGGCGGTCTGGGCGGACTCGGCCTCGACGGCGTCGGGGGTGGGGCCGTCGTGGATCGGCGCGGCGGAGCGGGGTTCGGGCCTGGCCTTGGCCGGCGCCTTGGCGCGGGCCTTCTTGACCGCCGGAGCGGGGGCCAGGGCGGCCGGGGCGCGCAACGACCGGCCCCAGTGCAGGGCGTCGACGAAATCCATGGCCCGGACGCCGATGGCGTAGCCGGTCAGCCACAGCCCGGCGACAAGAAACACCAGACCCGCGATGATCCGGCCGCCGGGGATGCGCAGGGCGGCGATTCCCTGGGCGGTCAGGCCGGTGACGGCGTCGCCCCACAGGCCGCCGAGACCGGCCGCCAGGGGCCAGGCGGCGGGGGCGGCGAGGGCGGCGAGGGCGGCGGCCAGGGCCAGGGTTCCGCCGGTGGCGGCCAGGGCCTTGGGCGGGGTCGGCTTCAGTCTCTGCTGCAGGGCGTCGCCGATCGCGCGGGCCAGGCCGAAGGCGACCAGCAACAGGGCGGCGGGCCAGGCCGCCAGACCCAGGGACTGCATGAACAGATCGGCGAACAGGGCTCCGTTCGCGCCCAGCCAGTTGGTGACGGGTAGGCTGGAGGCGGCGTTCAGACTGGGGTCGGCCGGGTTCCACGAGACCAGGGCGATCAGCAGCAGGGTCGCCAGCAGGGCCTGAAGCACGCCCCGGAACCGCACCACGAAGGGCGCCTCCCACAGGATGCGGGCGCTGATCCAGGCCTGACGGCCGACGGCGAGGGCGGTGGACATGAAAGGCGTGACCTTCCGGGCGGCTGACGTTCGACGGTCCTTGTCGCATCCGCAGGGTTAAGAGCCTGTTTACCAGCGAGACCCCTGCGCGTTTCGTCCTCTGGACCTTTGGTTCGCGCAGGGCGAAAACGTCTCCATGGCCGATACAGAATCCTACGACATCGTCATCGCCGGCGCGGGACTGACCGGGGCTGCCTTCGCCCTGGCGGCGGCGCAGGGCGGGCTGAAGGTGGTGATGGTCGATCCGCAGCCGTTCAGCGTCCAGCTGGCGCCT
>Ga0209643_1001436_pt1 | contig 22469 bp, 21 predicted proteins | sample AutmiccBRH37_all_FD_187383 | JGI IMG/M metagenome (GOLD analysis project Ga0209643, IMG submission 187383) | Deep subsurface microbial communities from Mt. Terri, Switzerland - Autotrophic microbial communities BRH/37_all (SPAdes) (version 2) | ecosystem: Environmental > Aquatic > Deep... | reverse complement strand
CCTAAAGATTTACAAATGATGATTCTTAAAGGTGAACAGCCTCTAACCTGTAGACCCGGCGAGATTCTGGAACCTATAGATTTCGAGGGGCTTAAAGATAAGCTTAACAATGAGTTTCTAGTAGAAGCTAATATAAGAAACGCTTTGAGCTATGCTCTATATCCCAAGGTCTATAGTGATTATCTTAAGAACCTTGCTGAATACGGACATCTCTATAATCTTGAAAGCCATGTGTTCTTCTATGGTCTGAAAGAAGGCGAAACCAGTGAAATAGAACTTGATGAAGGCAAGATAATGATTGTCAAATTGGTAGAAGTCAGCGAAGTAGATCCCGAAGGCTATAAAACCCTTGTCTTTGAAGTTAATGGCAATAGAAGAGAGATGAAGGTTTTCGATAAGAATTTTGAGGAAAAAGTGGTCAATGATGCCACTGTGATGGCTGACCCGAAGAACCCTAAACATATCGGTTCTTCAATAACGGGAAGTATAGCTAAAATCTTTGTTGCCGAAGGCGAGAAAGTGGCAAAAAAACAGAGCCTCTTTATTATTGATGCTATGAAGATGGAAACCAATGTGCTATCTCCTGAGGTGGGAGAGATTGATACTATATTGATCTCTGAAGGTCAACTAGTAAAATCAGGTCAACTTTTAATGAAACTTAAATAATAAAAAAAATAAATAATCCAATAGAATAAATACAAAAGCCATGTTATAATTATTGAAAAAAAGTGAGTGATTGTATGGTAAAAAAAATCTTAGTACCTATCGACGGTTCTCCTACATCTCAAGAAGCCTTAGTTAAAGCCGTGAATCTCGCAAGAGGACTAAATGCTGAAATCACGATAATTAATGTAACTTTTACTCCGGAAGCTTACTTTGCCGGATATACTTTTCCTCATGGTATTCAGCTGTCTCATGAAGATTCCGTGGAAGGTGGCAGACAAGTCATCAATGAGGCGTTAGAAAATGTTGAACATGAGAATATCAAGATTACAAAGGTGGTTGAACCTGGTAATCCACCACAAGTTATTTTGGACTATGCTGAAGAAGTAGGAATCGACTTGATTGTAATCGGCAGTATTGGTCATAATCCACTGGCCAGTGCTTTCTTCGGAAGTGTTACCCAGAGGGTGTTGCTAAAAGCTAAATGTCCTGTTTTAGTTGTTAAACCTAATGAAGCCTAACTTCAAGAATCTTCATATATAAAAGGGACGTAACATTTTTGTTACGTCCCTTTTACCTTTCTCTTTTATCCATCGGTTGGTGGCGGTTTCATGAACATCCTTAAGATTAATAACTCAACTCTTCGGTTTGCTGCTCTTCCTTCTTCAGTCTCATTAGAACGTATTGGTCTATATTCTCCGTAACCCACAACAGAAAACCTTGCTGGATTAAGTTTTTGGTTTGTAAGCATATACTTCATAACATTTAATGATCTGGCCACACTAAGCTCCCAGTTAGATGGGAATTCTGAAGTAGAGATCGGGAGATTATCTGTATGCCCTGATATCTCAACATAGTTATCCATATCACCAAGGATTACTGATATGTTAGTAATAACATCCAACGCTTCAGGATGTAAGATTGCTTTACCTGAATCAAACAAGGCCATTTCCTGGATAGACACTTGTAGTCCTTTTTCTGTAATACTGTTCGTAACAGATTTCTCTAGCCCTTGTTCTTGAAAATATTCATCCAGCATTTTTTTGTATTGCTGAAGCCTCTCATCCTCTAATAAGAATTCGTTGAGAGGATCAGGATCTAGAGGATTTGGGGAATTATCATCTTGTTCGGGTATATTACTGTCACTACTTATTATACCTACTCCCCCGCTAAATGCTGATTCCAGTGCTCTTTTCAATTCACGAAATTTGCTGGAATCAACTTGGCTCATAGCGAATAATACGATGAATAAAGCCAACAGTAAAGTAAGCATGTCCGCATAAGGTATCAGCCACGTCTCATCTATATGCTCTTCATGTTTCTTCTTCATACCCTTATTCTTCTTCATTGCTTTGGATTTCACTTTCCATTTCCATTTTTTCTAACCTAGCCCTATCCTGTGGGTTAAGAAAAGCCATCATCTTCTGTTTGAGCTGCATTGGGTTACTCCCATTTAATATTTGAATTAATCCTTCTAGGATCATGTTCTTAATAATGACTTCTTCAGATGATTTACGTTTTAATTTGTTGGCAAAAGGATGCCACAGAACATATCCAGTAAAAATTCCGAATAAGGTTGCGACAAAGGCCGCAGCTATGGAATGTCCAAGCTTTTCAGTATCATCCAAATTCCCAAGTGCTCCTATCAAACCAACTACAGCACCGAGAACTCCTAACGTTGGAGCGTACATTCCAGCCTGAGAAAAAACCAGAGCACCTGCGTGATGTCGTTCCTCCATCATTTCTATTTCTGTTTGCATATAATCATTTAAGAATTGTTCGTTTACTCCATCGACAATCATTTCCAGACCTTTTTTAATGAATGGATCGTTTATTTCTTCAATATTTGCCTCTAAGGATAAGAGACCTTCTTTACGAACTTGGCGTGACAAATCTTCTAATAATTTAATAATGCTTGCAGGATCATATAATTTTTGTTCGGTGAACAAAACCTTAAAGAGGGTTGGAATTCTTTTAATTTCTTTTAACGTGAAAGCGTTTGCAATAGCAGCGGCAGTTCCAACAAAGATAATGATCATTGCTCCAGGGTTGATTAGAACAGCTATGCTTGCCCCTTTCGCAATCATGCCCACTACAACCGCACTAATACCAAGAATAATCCCGACGATTACTGAATAATCCATTATTCCTCTCCAATTCTTATAGTTAGTAATTTTTCTATTTTTTCACTTATAACAAAAAGATATCTTATAAGAAAGTAAACTGTCAACACTACTTATATCGTAAAATTACGAAACAATATTAAGCAATACTAAGGTATAATCCAATAATTGCGACATGCTTTAGTAAATATGTTATTATTTAATGGACTTACTATTATCGCAGGAGGTATAACAAGAATGAAGAGTTCTCATAAAAAAATAATTTTTTTCGGGGTATTAATTCTAGCCTATATGATTGCGTTAATCAGTATTCTTTAAACAAATAAATACATATAGGAGGCTTTAATGTCTATCTATTTCAAAGACAGGAAAACGGGTGAACAAAAGGAAGAAAAGGTCGCTGGCTATAAGTTCTTAAAGTGGATTTACTATACAAGATCAGGCTCTATGGCGTTAGAATCTATTCTAAAAAGAAAAATATTTTCTTCTTTATATGGCAAACTCCAAGATACGAGATTCAGTTCGAGACAAATAAAGAATTTTGTGTCCAACTTGGAGATAGATATGGGTGAGGCAAAAAACGAGGATATATCCTCTTACCGAACTTTTAACGATTTTTTCATTAGAGAACTGAAATCAGGAAGCAGACCGATCATACTCCAATCTAATATCCTTGTTTCTCCCGCAGATGGTAGAGTTTTTGCTTGGCAGAATATTGATGCAACAAAACTACTACAAGTTAAAGGAAGCTATTACTCTTTAGCAGATTTATTCCAAGACAAAGATTTGGCCTTAACCTATGATAAGGGAACATGTATAATCATAAGATTATGTCCTTCAGATTATCACAGGTTTCATTTTCCCGATCGCGGTATACCGTCTTTAACTTCCAGAGTAGAAGGTCATTATTATTCCGTGAGTCCACTTGCTTTGCAGAAGATAGCTAATTTGTATTGTGAAAACAAAAGAGAATTTACTCTTTTCCAGTCAGATAATTTTGGGCAAATCGTGATTATGGAGGTTGGAGCAACTTGTGTCGGCTCCATAGTCCAAACTTATGTGCCTGATCAACATGTGGAAAAGGGCTCTGAAAAAGGATATTTTAAATTCGGTGGTTCAACATTAATAGTTTTTCTCAAGGAGAATACTGTTAAGATTGATGGTGATATCCTCTCGAACACTGAACAAGGTATCGAAACAATGATTTATATGGGAGAACGTTTAGGAGCCAAGGTATGATAGAATAACACCTCGGCTCCATGAACATTAACACAAGATAATTGTCTAATGAGTTAGACCCTAATACTTTGAGTCATTGTATTCAGTCTCTCTGCTAACTGAGCCTGTATCTGAGCTACATTAGCAACTTGTTCCATGGCTCTGGCAGTCTCTTTAATGTTTTCAGCAATCATTTGGGAATTGACCGTTGCGTCTCCCACACTTGCTGACATTGTTTCCAGAGTTTTGTTAACCTGTACAATAGATACAGATATTTGTTGAGAAGTAGCTGCGAAGCCCTCCACTATTTTCCCGATAGTATCAGCATCTTTAGCATAATGGACACCTGTTTCTACTAATACTTCATAATCTGGTGTCACTTTTCCATCAATAAACAATAATATATCTTGAGAATTCTGAGAAAGATTCTTAAAGGCAGTTTGGACTTTCTCGATAACTTCCTGAATACCTATGACTGTATTCGAAGACTCCTCAGCGAGCTTTCTAACTTCATCTGCCACAACAGCAAAACCCTTCCCCTGTTCTCCTGCTCTTGCGGCTTCGATAGCAGCGTTGAGTGCAAGTAAGTTCGTTTGATTAGCAATTTCGGAGATAGTCTTGGCCATTTCAGTTATCTCATTAACTACCTGACCTTCTTCAATAGCTCCAAGTATCTCTGCTTGCTTAATTTGATAGACGTTGCGCGCTTCTGTTCTTGAAGCTTCTGCATTTGTTCTCATTTCTATGGCACGCAGCTCGATTTCTTTAACTATCTTAGTCCCTTCAACAGCATTTTGTGAAAGTTGTACTAATCCTCTCTCTATTTCTTCACCGGAAGCAGCTATTTCACGGGAAAAAGCTGAGGCTTCCTGCATACCTTCTGTAATTTTTTGGGTTCCTGAGTCTGTGCTATACCCCTGAGCTGTTACTTCTTCAGCAGAGGCAGATAAATCTTGGCTGGATGTTCTCATCTCCTCAATACTATTCTTCACTTCCGTGAACATTCTTCTCATATTATTACCGATCGCATTAAGAGAGATTGCAATATCCCCCATCTCATCCTTCCTATGTAAAAAGGTATCAGGTAAGTCTTGAGAAAAATCTCCTTGGGCAAACAATTGAGAATGCTCTACAGCTACAGTAATAGGGTTACTGATTATCCGTCCAATCAAGATACTAAATATTATCGCTAAGAAAATGCCTAAAGAAGTTAAACCAATCATTACTTTTCTTGCAAAATTAAATTCTTCCTCAGATGAGGATTTTAGAGTTGAAGCCATAGACATATTTCTCTCTGTTAGATCTTTTAGTATCCTTTCTTTTTCATTCAGCTCTTCTGAGGCTATCTCAGATGTTGCCAATGCTGTTGTATAATCACCTACGCTGGAATCGTCATATATCTGATTACTGAGATCTTTAAAGTTCTGATTCTTAGTAATGTACTCTTCAACTAAGAATTTCTCTTCCAAACTTGTATTCTCTAAATTATACTGTTTAATTTGAAGATCATCGTCTGCTGCAAGTTTTCTTAAAGCATCTGCAGCTACTTGAATCGCAATGGCATCTTCAGGGTTTTCAGAGATCTTTGAGATTTGTGATTTTTCAGAACCTTGATTAAGTTGGATATTATTGATCAGCATAATTGGTAATAACTTATCATCATATATAGAATTCATATTCTTCTGCATGTTGGTCATATACGCTATACCTGTCAAACCAGTTAATACAACTATCAAAATCATAATCGAAAAGGAAACTATTAACTTATGTTTTGTTCTTAAATTAACAAACCATTTCATTTTTAATATTCCCTTCTTCATCTCTATTCGTCATTTTCCAATATTATCCGTTAAATTTTGTTTTCTTTAATATCCATTGTATGTGAATTTAGCTTTACAAGCAATCCTATTTCAACAAAAAAAACTAAATAATCAGATTTATCACATAGTTTCAATTCCAAATACCTACTTATATAAGTTTTTGTTTTCGGGAAAAATATGGATGACGTCTTAGGTAATATTATGTTAAGCTTAAATAAAATGATTTTTGGAGGTCGATAAATGTTAAGAAAATATAAGATTCCGTTCATTCTTGGGGCATTAATACTAATAGCGATTGTCGCAGTAGCATATTATACTGATTATTTGTGGTATCAAAGCCTTGACCTTTCCCAGGTTTTTCTAAAACCTATTTTACTTGAACTACTGATTAAATCAGCACTTTGGGCGATAGGGTTCGCTTTTATCCTCTTGAATGTTCTTCCTTTGGTGGAACAGTTTAGAATTAAGCGCTTGAGAAAAATTGAAGGAATACCGGTTGGACATCAACAATTTAGCATTAGTAAAAAAGTCCTCACCCTAATCGCCTTTGGCATCTCTCTCTTCTGGGTATGGATACTACCTCAGATGTGGGATAAGATTTTATTGCTATTAAATTCTACTCCCACCGGACAGGTTGATCCAATCTTGGGAAGGGATTTTAGTTATTACTTATTTAGCTATCCCCTCTATTCAGTTCTAAGTGGCATCTTAGTTAGTCTTCTGTTTTTAACCATTTCGTTCGTTATTGCAGCCTATGTTATTGGGGGAGCCTTATCCTTCGCTCGCTTTAAGCCTCAGCTGTCAGCTCAAGCTACTATACATCTCTCAGTGTTATTAGGCATCGTAATGGTCTGGTATACCCTGACTCGAGGCTTGGCTATGGCTGGAGTACTAGTATCACCGTCGTCTTCCCTATTTGGGGCAGGCTATACTGATGTCCATGTTCATCTTCCTCTACTGAAAATCCAGCAAGTTCTTGGTGCATTATTGGCCGTCGCGCTTCTGGTCAATATTAAATTAAAAAAGGTCCGAATACTATTAGCTGCTCCGGCCTTATTAATAATCGTAACAATAATAGGCGGCGTCTATGGAGGAATTATTGAAAAGTTTGTAGTAGGCCCCAATCAACTTGTTCGAGAAACTCCTTATATAGCACACCATATTCAAGCTACCCGCGATGCTTATGGTTTGTCGAATATGGAAGAAGTGGAGTACAATGTAGATGACAGTGGAATTACTTCAAGTATTCTAGAAGATAACCAACCTACAATCAATAACATCCGTTTACTTGATTATCGTCCCTTACAGCAACATTATCAACAAAATCAGTCTTTGCGTCTTTACTACGAGTTTAAAGATATAGATATCGACCGCTATCGATTTGACGATAAGTATAATCAAGTTATGTTATCCTTGAGAGAACTCAATATCGAATCACTTCCCGACCAAGCCCAAACTCTGATAAACCGTCATTTCAAATACACCCACGGTTACGGTACTGTGATGTCTCCAGTTAATGCCATCACAGCTAACGGTCATCCCACCTATTACCTTCGTGATATTCCAGTTAAAAGTGAAGTTAACATCCCTCTAACTAGACCTGAGATCTATTTTGGAGAGATGACAGACCAATTCGTGGTAGTAGGCACTCTTAACGGAGAATTCGGCCATCCAGTAGAAGGCTCCGAGATGGTAACTCAGTATCAGGGAGAAGATGGGGTTGAGCTTAACACAATAAGACGAATCCTCTATGCTATCAAGTTCGGTAAACCTATCCTATTATTCTCAGATGAGATTACAGCCGAAAGCCGCATACTTTACAACCGCAATATCTTAGACAGGATAAGTAAGGCTGCTCCCTTTTTGCATCTGGATAGTAACGCCTATCCGGTTGTAGCTGATGGCAGGATATTCTGGATCGTAGATGCTTATACTACTTCTAATCTCTATCCGTATTCTCAACCGACTGGCGGAGTCAATTATATTCGTAATTCAGCTAAAGTTGTGATTGATGCCTATAATGGAGATATAAGCATCTACAAATTTGATGAGAACGATCCTATACTTAAAGCATGGGAAGGCGTTTTTCCAGGGTTGATAAAAGAAAGAGCAGAATTCCCTCAAGTCTTAGAGAACCATAAACGTTATGCGGTGGATTACTTTGAGATTCAAGCGAGCATGCTCCGGAACTATCATATGACTGATCCCATGGATTTCTATAACAGAGAAAATGTCTGGGAGATTCCAGTAGAGAAATATGGAGGATCCGAAGTTAGGGTCGAGCCCTACTATGTCATTATGCAGCTGCCTGGTGAGGATGCGGCCGAATTCATCCTGAAACAGCCGTTCACTCCTTTAAACCGAAACAATATGGTGGGCTGGCTGGCTGCAGGTAATGATGGAGATAACTATGGTAAACTAAAACTGTTTAACTTTCCTCGTGGTGAACTGGTAGAAGGACCGAGCCAGATTGAGGCATACATCGATCAAGATCCTGAAATATCTCAGCAGATATCTCTCTGGGATACGGGTGGATCCCAAGTTGTTCGAGGTAACTTGCTAACCATTCCTATAAACAATAATATCCTTTATGTAGAGCCGCTCTACATCTTGTCTCAAAGCCGTAGTGTCCCCGAATTGCGCCGGGTTATCGTCTTCTATAATGATAAACTGGTGATGGAAAGTTCCCTTGATATGGCCTTGGAGAAACTATTCGGAGTGAGCAAAGATGAGACCCCTAACCAGCCTAGTGAGCCAGGTGAACCAGGTGATGATGATCAGCCGATTATTGATTACAACCTTAATGATCTAGTGAGTAAAATTAACCAGCTGTACCTGGACATGGAGACAGCAGCTCGAGAAGGACGCTGGGCTGATTACGGCAACTACGGCGATCAGCTAGGTGAGATGCTAAAATCTTTAGCGGATTTGGTAGAGCAGCAATAACCACACTTTTTTGTAATATGTAATTCGTTTTTGGTGGCAAATATCTGATTGATATCTTGCCACCTTTTGCTAGAGTTATAAATCATACTCATGGGCTGTTTCTTCTTTACGCAACACTCTCAATGCTCCCAGGGCCAAAGCCCCCATCTCATTCTCACCCGGCATTATTACTACAGGAGCTATAAATTCTACCCTTTCAGTAATCCAACGAGTGAGCATCTCTGAATAAGCGATACCTCCGGTTAGAATAATCCCGTCTACCTTTCCTTTTACCACTGTTGCTAATTCTCCGATGCCTTTAGCCACTTGGTATGCCATAGCTTCATATATCAGTAAGGCTTCTTGATCTCCTGTGGCAATCCTCTCTTCCACCTCTAAAGCACTCGTAGTTCCCAGATAGGCTAGTAACCCACCTTTTCCTCTAAACATTTTCTTCATAGTAATATGATCATATTTCCTAGAGTAGCAGAGATCAACCAAAGGAACACAAGGTACTTTGCCAGCTCTCTCTGGCGAAAATGGACCCTCGTCATCACTAATAACATCAATCATTTGACCCAGGTGATGAACACTAAGAGTAATCCCCCCTCCTAGATGAGCAGTTATGAAAGTACCCTCTGAATAAGGCTTCTTGATAGATTGGGCATATTTCTGGGCCATCGACCTGGAATTAAGTGCGTGAATAATACTAAGCCTCGGGATTTCAGGTGAACCTGATATTCTTGCGATGTCTGTAAGTTGATCAACAGATATCCCATCATAGATATAAGATGGAATACCAAGTTCTCTAGTCATCTCAAAAGCAATAAGAGCTGCAATATTGGATGCATGGTCAGCACGGGGACGATGTATTAATGATTCAAGCATTCTTTGGTTAATCCGATAAGCCCCTGCTTTGAGAGGTGGTAAGGCTCCTCCCCGAGCAACGATAGCATTTAACCTCCGAAGATCAAACCTTATCTCTTCCAAAAAAGATATAATTGCCTGTTTTCGAAAAACAAATTGGTCAGTAGCTATCTTGAAAGCATATATTTCTTCAGTAGAATGGCCTATATCCTTTCTAAATAATTCCGCTTCATTCTCATAAATTGAAATCTTAGTAGATGTCGAACCTGGGTTAATCACTAGAATCCTAAATACATTCTCCATATCTGTTATCCTCCAGGAATAATTGTAATCTTTTACTATATTTCCATGAGATATGATTAACTCCTTTATGTGGAATTAAAAATTATACGTTCTTAAAGTACAAACAGGCATTACCAATGCCTGTTATAAGAAGTGAAAATCGGGTAATTTAATTATTATTCTTTGGTCAAATGCATGATTCTTCGAAGCATCAATACAGTTCAAAAAGCATAGAAATTGGTACGCTCACTTTTTGATGAGTTTCAAGATTTTTTACATCTGCTGTTTCATTATGTTCATCTAGTTTTTCAATCCAAACAAAAGAACCCTTATAAAAAACATCTATATTCTTCTGAGAAGCTACAATCTGTCTGGCACGTATTATATCCAAAGCTAAGTCAACTCCTTTACTTTTCTTATATTTTGTCCTGAAGGGTGGACTTTATGTAATTCAAATTTTCCAAGAATTATTTGTCTCTCAATACATATTAATCTACTGGAAGTTAGAATAATATATTAGATAACTAAGTCGCATTGAAAGGATCTGAAACTATGAATGCAATCCAAATCATGAAAGAAGAACATACTTACATCAAAAGAATGCTTAAAGTACTCAGGCAAGCGTGTCTCAATATTCTTGAAGGGCAAACAGTGGATTACCAACTATTTACCGATTCGGTGGACTTCATAAGAAACTATGCAGATAAATATCACCATAGTAAGGAAGAGGATGTGCTCTTCAAAAAGATGCAAGAAGAAATCCAAGATAAAGATACTCTAAGTGCGGTTCAAGGAATGTTCATCGAACACGATTTTGGACGTTTATTCATTTATAATCTGGTTAAAGCATTAGACAAAGTTCAAGCTGGAGATGCCGACGCCAAGGTTGACATTATTGGCAACGCAATACCCTATACCGATTTGCTTACTCGCCATATCGATAAAGAAGACAATGCACTTTATGATTTTGGAGTAAAAGCTTTGTCTGACCAAATAGTTGAAGAAGTCGACATATTAAGTAAAACCATAGATGATAAACCTGAGAATATAAAGCAGATTCAAAAGTATACAAATATGGTTGTAGATTTAGAAAAAAGGGTTGGTATATAGATACTCGCCCACTATTCTCCGTTAATATTAATTGATTATTTTTTAGACCTTTACCTTCTTTTAGACCATGAATATTTCAGAAAATTTCACTTGCCAAATTTTTCTAAAATATTCATGTGAAAAAACTTGCATTCTTTTGCTAATAATTGTATTTTAGTTATAAGAATAATAATCAGAAAAATTTCACAGGTGATAATATGAATTTGGACTACTTAAAGACTTTCTATACAACAGTAAAAGAAAACAGCATATCAAAAACAGCAAAGCTTCTGCATATGTCTCAACCAGGAGTAAGCTTTCAACTCCAAACCCTGGAAAAAGAGCTTGGCTTTCAACTCTTAATTCGCAGTAACAAAGGAGTTGTCCTTACTGAAGCAGGTAAAATCGTTTACGATTATGCTGTCTCTCTTCTCTCTATTCAAAAAGATATAGACCGGGAATTAAATTCCCTGCGTACGAACATTCAAGAAACCATCGTTAGTTCCTGCACGACGGTAGGGTCGTATACTCTACCATGTAGTCTCTATCTTTTTAAAAGAAGGTATCCAAATACCAAAGTAATTCTGAACACCTGTAATTCCGATACCGTTGTTGAAAACCTAGTTAATAAAAGCTGTCATATCGGGATAGTAGAAGGTAAACCTAATGGTATAAAGATAGAGTATACAAAATTAGCTTCTTGTGATCTATGTTTAGTTTGCTCTAAGAATATATGTAAATATCGAACTGTTTCTGTAGATGAATTAACTGAGCTTCCCCTTATTATTAGAGAGAAAGGCTCGGGTAGTCGCCAATCGTTAGAATATGAATTACAAAAACTTGCAATTTCCCTCCAACAAATGAATACTGTTTTAGAGTTGACTTCTTCAGAGGCTATAAAAGCTGCTATATTTAATGGACAGGGCTACGCTATTTTACCTGAATTATCTATCAAACATGAGCTTGATTCCGGCTCCTTAAAAAAAATCGCCATAGAGGATACTGAATTTAAAACCGATTATTTTCTTGCATATACGAAGGAAAGTCCCCCTCGAGGATCTGAAAAAACATTTTATGATTTTATTCAATCTTCTAGAAGAGGATTCTGTTCTTAGTTTTGTAGCTGTAAGATAGTCCTTGGCGTATAAGTGGGCGGAGGTTGCTTGTTATCAACCTCCGCCGGTTTATTCTAATAGCGATTCCTATGTCTGATTAAATTATAGTTTTATTTAAACTTATTGGACTACTGGGAAACCTTTATTAGCCCAACCAGTTTCTCCGGTAACCGGCATGCCCATACCTGAGTTCAAGGATACTGCATCATATCCTAATAATCTTAGTATGGCAACTGTCTGGCCTGCAGTTTGGCCAGTATAACAATAAACGATTATCTTTTTATCCTCAGGAAGTTGGCTAAAAGATTGTTCCATTCCTTTGCCAAAAGGTATGTTGATAGCACTCTCAATATGACCTGAACCAAAATCTTCTGCTTTCCTAATAGACAAGAACATTATACTCTGATCATCTGCATCAAGAAGACCTTTAGCATCATCTTCGCTAATTTTATAGTTAGCAAAGGTTGTCCCTTTGACTTCAGACAGTTTACTAAAGTACTCATTAATGGCTGCCTGAATCTCAGGTTGTATATCGGCTGTCGCACCGCCTTCGATAGCATTTGCTTGAGTCTCAGTTACTTCAGCTACCCCTTCAACTTTTGAGATTCCAAGATTCCACCCTAAATTTACTGTTTTAGCATCGAATCCGGCTACATTAAGAAGTGCAACTGTCTGACCTGCTGTTTGGCCGGTGTAACAATATACCATAATTGGTTTATCTTTTGGCAGCTTAGATAAATTTTCAGCAATTGCTGAACCCCAAGGTATATTTACAGCTCCCTTAATGTGACCTGCTTCGTAAACATCAGGCTGTCTTATGTCCATGATGAATATATCTTCATTTGCTTTGACCTTCGTGATAAAATCATCTTGGCTAATCTTATAGATATCTTGGGGCATATTAGTAAAATAGGATATTGCTTCATCAGCAACTACATCAGCTGCTGGAGCCGGAGTTGGGTTAACAGCAGGAGCACTAGGGGCTTGCGCGCAACCGGCAAAACTCAAAGCTACTAGTAAAACTAGAACTACTGTCAACAGTTTGAATCTAAAAGTTTTCATTGTTCTTCCTCCTTGGTTAGCTTGTTATTTTTTTAACTAAGTTAAGCGTAAGTGCTGAATGCTCCCCCCTTACTAGATTAGATTTAACAATCAAAGTTTATTATGAAACATCTGCTTTACTCGGTTGAACTGGACTTACAGAAGGTTTCTGCGATGGAAGAGCCTCATCAGCAGTCCATTCCAACCAAGCACCATCATAAAGCTTAAGGTTTTCATAACCTACATTAGCCAGCGCCAAATATGTTTGGGCAGCTCTGATTGAGGTTTTGCAATACATGATTACAGTCTGTTCAGGTTTGATTCCCAGATCATTATATTGCATTATGATTGCATGACCGGACTTATATGTCCCATCACTGTTGTTGTTGTTCGCATAATCTAACAATACTGAACCTGGAATGGTTCCCTGATTAAATTCCTCTTGGCTGCGCGTGTCAAGCAGAACTATATCTTCCTTAGGCTCATTGACTTGGGCGAGGGCTTCATTTTTCGTTGCTATCAAAGATTCGTCGCTATCCTTAGCTGAAAATTCGACAGAAGTAATAGCGGTTTTCTCAGAAGAGAGTTCTACACCAGCTTTCTGAAGAGCTTTGATTCCTCCGCTTACTACCTTAACCTGTTCATGACCATACACTCTCAAAGTCCACCAGAGTCTGGCAGCATCCATATTGTCAGTATTGTCGTAGGCAATAACAAGGGTATCATTTGCGATTCCATTACTTCCCATTACTTTCTCAATCATTTCCTTTGGAGCAAGCATATTTGTTACCGGTTCATTAACTATGATATCGTTTCTGGTTATGTTTACAGCTCCTATAACATGTGCCTTAGAATAGTCCTCTGGTTTCTGCATATCTACAAAAATAGTGTTCTCCTGAGAAATAAGTTTTGTAACAGAATCAGCATCAATTATATATTTTCCTTCCGCCCCACTTCCTGCAGCACTGCATCCTGATACAATCAGAACGAAAGATGTTACTATAACCAATAACCGAATTCTTATAAACAACCTCATCCTTTCTTCCTCCTTATAGTTTAATTCCAATATGCTTGTGATTAACGACACAATGTAGGATGTGTTAACAGAAAATAGAAAAAGCATCTCCCACTCAATTATAGTTTATAGCAAATGCCATTTGCTATCAGACATTCAAATGTTATATAAAAGACTATGATATCGCTCTCCCTCAAAAATATGTTTATGATAGTTAAAGGAGGTTTCCACTTCATAATGCGAATACACTAGAAGACGGTTTTGTTGTCTGCCTGTAAGTTTTAAAAAGGAGATGGAAGTTTGAATAGAAAGCCCAGTTATCATGAACTCTTGCTAGTTCTATTAGGAATTATCTATATCCTATTCAATCTGATTTATCTAACTAGGTTCCCTTTTGTTCATTCTGATGAATCATGGTTAGGTGGACTTTCAAGGAACATCTTAGAACTGGGAGATTATTCAACCACTGAATCTTTCTTCGATCTCTACCCAAGAAACCCTCATGCTCTTAAAATATTCTTTCATACTCTGCAGATCATTTTTATTAAACTAATGGGTTATGAAGTATTCTCTTTAAGGCTAATTTCACTTTTATTTGGTTTATTAAGCATATACTGGTTTTATAAGCTCACCAGATTGATTTTTTGTTCACCCTTACTGGCAATTGCTTCTTCAATATTATTAGCAGTTGATATCCAATATATCTACGCTTCTCACTTCGCAAGACAAGAAATCATCTTGCTTTTTATATTTATCTTTGCTCTTCACTATTTTTTGAAGAGCATAAGTGACATCAGGCTTCGCCATCATTTAACCCTCGGAACAATAATCGGCCTAAGCATCGGGCTGCACCCTAATAGTTTCCTAATTTTTTTGAGTTTTGTATTTCTATACTTGTTTTATATTTTTAACAAATCAGTAAAGCTCTCCGGGCTCTTAATATTTATTTTAATAGTTGGCTTTTTTGCTTCATCTTTCATAGTCTTGAGCCTTCATTTTGATCCTAGTTTTTTCTGCAATTACTCCAGTTATGGAGGCCAATTCGGTGTGTTAGACTCCTTGGGAACTAAGTTTATGGAGCTAAGATATTTTTATCAGAAGTTATATTATTCTGTAAGTGGAACGTATTATACCCCTGACCTAAGACTTCAATTCATGGTGTTCGCTATCGTATTCTGCTTAACTCTTTTCAAACTATATCGTGCTGAAGACAAAAAATTGAGCACAAAAATAATAGCAATAATTCTTTCTATCATTGCTATTAACGCTGGCATAATGCTAATAGGCCGCTTTAATCAAACTAGTATTATCTTTGTCTTCCCTTTGTTTTATATATTGGTTATTTATGTTCTGGAAAACATACAAAAAAAGCTGAGATTCTTGAGCATCGCTCTTCTCAGTCTTTCTTTAATTATCAGCAGTTATTTGAATATTCGACCCTATATCAAGTATAGTTACAATGAATACCTTCAACAGATCTCTACGATAGTACCTAAGGATTCAATTGTTCTGGCCAATCTTAACTGCGAATTCTATTTTGACAATAATAACCTTTTTGATTACAGAAACTTGGCATATTTAAGAGAGAACTCTTTAGATTTTAAACAATATATAGAAAAAAATAATATTGATTTCATCATATATCCTGAGGAGATGGAGCTAATCTTCGAGCAAAGACCCCGTTGGAACGGATTATACGGTAACGTTTATCCCTACTACCATGATATGAAAGACTTTCTCCAACACAATTGTGAACTTGTATCTGAGTTCAGCCATCCTACCTACGGCGTTAGGATATCTGAATATATTAATAGTAAAGAGTGGAGAATTAAAATTTATAAGGTAATACGAGATTAAACCGGTTTACCACTCAGGAAACTCTACCTATATCTAGGATTTCTTATTGTGTCTGAGATTTTGGTATCTTCATAAACTACTCCCGCTTCTTTAAAAATACGGTCAGTTCCCCTGTTTCTTCGTCCTCTTCCATCCAGTAACCGACTTCGTGCTTCTCAGCCCATTGAATGATGTTCTCTGCAGCACACATATAACCGGTGTTGATCTCCAGAATATCACCAGCAGAAAGTTTCTCCAGGGCTTGGGAGGCTTTCAAAAGAGGAATTGGGCAGGCATCATACCTGCAATCAAGTTTCTGACAAATCATAGATTTAACTCCTTTCTCAGAAGTCACCTATTTCAGTTAATATCTCAAATGTACTATAATACACAAGCTCAAACAATCCTTTTGCCATATTTTTTTGGTTTCAATATTTTTAGTAAAAATAGCACTTCTTACGTAAGTGCTATTTTCACTAAGTGTACGCCTTTTCGCATTTAGGCGTTTTTTAAAGCTTTTTCGATTTCAATTTTAGCCTGAGCCAGGTCATATTCGCGATGAATAACTTCACCCTTATTAACTAATACAAGACATGGTGTTTTATCACACTCAAAGCGACAAGCCATTTTATCCGATTTATAAATATCCATTCTACAGAGTTTAAATGCATTATTCATATCACGATTTATCTGTTCAACCTTCGTCAAGCATTCTCTATCTAACGCTTCGATAGCATTGTAAATGTATAAAGCCACTAAACCCTTGGCTCCTAGTATCTCTTCCTGAAGATAGTTTACTTCTTCCACATATTTTTCTGCCATTACACCGGCAGTAGCTGCATCCCCAACTGCAGTGGCTACTTGTCTTAAGAATTTATCACGAACATCCCCTGCAGCAAATACTCCTTCTACATTTGTTTCCATTTCTTCATTGGTAGTGATATAGCCTTTAGACGTCATATCTATCAGCCCTTTAAAATGCTCTGTATTAGGAACATATCCGATGAAGAGAAAACAACCGTCAACATCAAAGGGAAGTAATTCACCGGTCTTTAAATTCTTGAGTACAATTTTATTTAAGCGTTCTTCCCCTTCGTAGGAATCCACTACGGTATTCCAAATGAATTCCATCTTCTTGTTAATCAATGCTTTTTCTTGGGCTACTTTATTAGCATCCATTATCCCTTCATCATGAATAACGGAGACATAAACTTTCTTGGCAAATTTAGTAAGGAACATCCCTTCTTCAATGGCTGCATCACCGCTGCCCACTATTAAAACCGTCTTATCTGTATAATAAGCAGCATCACAAGTAGCACAGAAAGAAATCCCTTTATCGAATAAAAACTTGTCCTCATTCTTGGCTCCTGTTAACCTTGGTTTGCCGCCGGTTGCGATAACCACAGCTTTGGCATAGTAATCAACTCTAAAAGTTGATACAACTCTATAGTCGCATTCCATTCGTATGCCTTTGACTTCCGTAAGTTTAATATCTACATTAAAACGTCGACATTGCTTATCAAAATACTTCATTAAATCAGTTCCACCTATAGGTTCAGGGAAACCGGGATAGTTCTCGATCTCGCTTGTATAGGTAGCTAGTCCTCCCAGGAGAGCCTTTTCAATCAGCATGGTTTTCAGTCTTGCTCTTCCACAGTAGGTGGCAGCAGCCATTCCAGCGGGGCCTCCCCCGATAATCACTACATCATAATACTCTTTTTTCTTTTCCACTTATTTACCTCCTCTATTAAATCAAGGCTCTTATAACCTTTATCTTTCTGAATTACTTAGCAAGAAATAAAGAACTATATTAAAACCTTCTTCCCTCAATCCCAGATTTGAGGGAAGAAGGAGAGGGGAAAACTTAAGTCATAAAGAATCTGACCAGTAGCTTACTTCCTATCCAAGCTCCTAACAAAAGAAAAATTCCAAATACCCAACCATGGAGAGAAAATGACCCAATCCCACTGAAGAAAGCTCCGATGTTACAACCAAAAGATAGTCTAGCTCCATAGCCCATTAAGAGTCCACCTAATACAGCTGCCAGAACTTGCCTCCAAGATTTAATTTTTTTAACCTTAAATTGAGAGGCAAACAAGGTAGCTAATAAAGCACCGAATATTATTCCGATGTTCTGAAGGGATTGTGTGTTAGTAAAAAAACTTGTCTCCATTAAGGCATTAAAATTTCCTTTATTAGCAGCGTAGAATGCCCACTTCTCTGGCTCACCACCTAATGACCGGAAAACCCAGGAACCCCAATTAGAAAACGCAGTCGTGATGCCCCAGGGACTCCCACCTACAGCGAACATAGAAATATTTAATAACGCTAATAATACTGCCCCAGTGGTGTAACTCCAAGCATCTTTAATAATTGTCTTGTATAAAGGATGATTACTGATCTTCAAGCTATCACCTCAATTCACTTTAATCCTTCTTATGATTTATTTGGTCTTTTCAATGATAACTTCCCACTCACCATCGTTGATTTCTTCGATATCGACATTATGACCGGCGGCTCTAGCCCAGTCAGGTATATTTTTCATGGCACAACTATGATCTATCTCCACAACAATCACATCTCCGACATTCATAGTTTCCATCTTTTTTTGAGTTTTCACCAAAGGTAGTGGACACGCTTCTCCAAAACAATCTAACTTATATTCAGCCATTGTTATTCCTCCTTTAATTCTCAAGCGGTACTTTATTTAATTTTTTCTTTTCATACCAGTCTGCAAAGAGAAAGATTGCTGCTAGGATAATGAGTTGACCAAAGAAGGCAAACCCCCATCCAAACGCTGTTGGTAAATGGAACCCTTTGGTGACTCCATCACTAATACTAGTGGGCATTATCACATTGACAGACCACCAACCAAAATCTCTTGCGGCCCAAACAGAACCAACAACGAAAAATACAATTGCAATCCATTGTTGCATGAAGCCTTCGCCTACACGCATCAGCGTTCCAGAAGCACATCCGCCTGCTATAACCATTCCTATCCCGAACATTATGGCACCGATAGCGGTATGAAGACCTACTGGGAATATATTTCCGGGTACTCCGGCAACTCCGGATAGTAAAGCTTTAAACTGGATAGCTCCGAAACCTACCGTAGCAACCATAAATGCTATAAGAACTGCCCTTGTAAGTGTAGTGCTTCCTGTCAAAACTGGATCTCTTAGAGATGCAGTAAAACAAAATCTGGATTTTTGCAGAACAATCCCAAAGCTTATTCCGAAAATCCAATAGATTGCCAACATAGAATTGACTCCTGCAAGCATTATTCCCGCAATAATGATTAAAAGCAGTAACCCTAGAGCAATCGGCACCTGGTTTCTCCTTTTTCTTGCAGGTCTCTTCTTGCTTTCCATAACATTCCTCCTTTATGTTTGATTTCTAGGCCATAATTAACTAGTTCTTTGTGAAAATATTATCAATTGGCCTCGAAAAAATACCGCAATAATGTTACTACAGATAAATCTTAGCATGCTTTAGAGCGTAAATGTTATTTGATAACTTTATACAGTATCACTTTTATTTATGGCATATGACATTTCAAATGCAAAAACCGCCCTAAAAGGCGGTTGTACATATTAGGTTTTAGACTAATGTAGGGTTTAGTACGATAACTTAGTTCATATAAGTATAGACTCAACCCATTCTTTGTCCATTCTCGTTAAGCGTTGTTTCTTCAGGTTTTGTTTAACTATCCATCTAATATCTTTATCGGGGCACGAAATCCATTGTTCAAAAAATCGTTTTCCTTCTTCCGGATAACTAACAATGGCAACGCTCCAACAATAAGCCATTCCTTTTTTTAGGGCAATGAATCCTTCGTCTTTTCGATTATCCATTCCTTCAATTGATTCTGTGATTTTATTAAGAATGTGCAACACTCTACAAATCCGTTCTTTTTCATGGAGCAATTTGGGTTCACAGAGAGTCGCGACCGCTGCCCTTTTCTCGTAGGGATTGCCTTCTGACCACACCTCCATTTTATCAAGGAGGGCATCCATATGGACCTCACCATATATTTGCAAGGCAATTGCTACTGCTTCACGGATTCTCCATCGTGGATCAGACGCCAGTGATCGCAGTGTATGTAGATAATTCTCTTTGCCTTCGATTATCAGCCTTCCCAATCCCACCGTCCCACAGCATACTAAAAATTCTTGCTGTGCGTTGACCGGAGCTCTCTCAGGAATATAGCTTAACAGGTGTAGAAATTGATCCTCATTCCCTATATCTGCAACAGCATAGATTAATTCAAGGTTAGCACGCGGGCCTGGCAGCCCGGATTCTTGTAATAAGTACCCTTCCCAATTATCCATTTTTTTGAGCTGTTCAATATACGCTTGAACTTTTTTCATTTGCTCTTGATCTCCTCATACTTATGAAACCATTCAGGAAAAACCTTTCTGAATTGTACCGGTCTAAAATTATCTTTTTTTACAATGATGTGAGTAGTAAGACCTTCGGCACATACTTCACCCTCTCCATTGACAATGGTATACCCATAGATAGTCTTTAATCCCTGGTTCTCTTCCACCCAAGTTTTTACGAAAACTGTATCTCCATAACGAACGGCTTTCTTATAAGTAACTTCAGCTTTATACACTGGAGCATAATAACCCGACCTTTCCATATCTAAATAGTGATATCCTAAATCTTCAATAAATTGAGTTCTTCCTAATTCAAACCATTTTAGATAATTAGCATGGTATATTACTCCCATCATATCTGTATCGGCATATGACAGTTGAATTTCCTTCGTTGAAATGTAGATGTTAGACATTGTATCCTCCAGTAAATTTTCTATTACATTTTATCTTTACACTTTCAATGCACTTTCAATACACTTTCAATATTCTCCACAGGTAGCCAATCATCCATATTTCCATAATTGCTTTTATCAATCTTGATTCTGCCAGTTGCCCCTCTTATAATCATTGATTTAGAACCTTCTAAAAGCTTTTCAAGTTCTTTGGCCTTTGCATCGAGATAAACCACATGATCCATAAGAATTACCTCCTTGTTAGCTTTTTATTCACAAGAAATTGTAGTATAAGAGTTGTTGAGGCTCATTAATGAAAAGATAATTTCATTTCGTTTTTAGATTTTATCTTGTCTTTTCTAGTTCCCTTATGATATTGTAAAAGTTATTATTATATCTTTAATAATAGAAAATCGAAAAACATTTTGTCCTTTTAAGAGAATAAAAAGCAAAGAAGGAATTTGAGATGGGAACTGTAAAACTTCTAATAGTATTTGTAGTTATGATGATTCTGCTTTGGAAGAAGAAACCTTTGGCACCGGTCGTAACCGGGGCTTCCATTGTGTTGGCTTTTCTTTACGGAACAGATATTGTAGGGTTTTTCAAAATGGCTTGGATGGCAACCAAAGACCAGGACACTGTTGAACTGGCAGCTATTCTAACAATGATTATGATTCTGGAACGAATCCTCCGTCAACAAGGATATCTTGAACGAATGCTTAATGCTCTTACAGGACTATTTCAGGACCGCAGGACAGTCATGGCCATTATTCCCGGTTTTATTGGTCTAATGCCGAGTGCCGGTGGAGCACTTTTTTCTGCTCCTTTGGTAGAACAAGCTGTGGGGAAAGCGGCTACAGCTGAACAAAAAGCATTTATTAATTTTTATTATCGCCATATCTGGGATTACTTTCTCCCGATTTACCCTGGGGTGCTTCTAGCCGCTAAAATCACAGGAATCCCCCTGGTTACGATGATCTTAGGGCTTATGCCTTATGGTATACTAATCATTCTCATGGGATTACCCTATCTTTATACCATGAAGATGAAAGAGGTAGAAACGAGTACAGCTACTCCTGGTTCCGAAAATCTCTCAGATGTAAGTGCTGTCAGCGAATACTCCACCGACCCAAAGGTTAGAAATAATCTTATCAAAGATGTTGTATTAAGCACCCTTCCGGTAGTCGTCTTAGTAGGGCTTGTTTTAGCGTCCGTTAACATAATCTTAGCCGTAGTCATTGTGGTTGGAGTGTTATTGTTAAAACATGGTTATACCCCTAGGAAGTTCATATCTTTAGTCCGCGAAGCAGTTGTTGTTAAGACTCTGGTGATTTTATGGGCAATCATGTTCTTCAAAGAAGTTATGACCGCTACTGGATCGATTGATGGGCTACCGCTTCTCTTAGGAAAGCTACCCATACCAGAATTTGCAGTTGTTGGTTTAATTAGCTTTTTGGTCGCTTACTTGACAGGACAAACTGGATTCTATGTCGGCATAGCATTTCCGGTTATTATTGCGGCATCCGGCGGAGCAGTAAGTCTCCCGCTAGCTGTGTTTGTATTTGTATCAGGTTCTGCTGCCACCATGTTAAGCCCTATGCATCTTTGCCTCTCTCTGACCATAGATTACTTTAAAGCTGATTTAAGTAAAGTCTTAGGCAAACTTATTATATTTGAAAGTATTCTGGTTTTTGTCGCCTT
>Ga0209643_1001432_pt1 | contig 22521 bp, 23 predicted proteins | sample AutmiccBRH37_all_FD_187383 | JGI IMG/M metagenome (GOLD analysis project Ga0209643, IMG submission 187383) | Deep subsurface microbial communities from Mt. Terri, Switzerland - Autotrophic microbial communities BRH/37_all (SPAdes) (version 2) | ecosystem: Environmental > Aquatic > Deep... | reverse complement strand
TCGTAAAACAGGCCTTCCTGCATCACCTGCCGATCACCCATCATGGCTCACGCTCCCATTCTCAATGACTACAGGAAAAGTGAATCAGAATTCGGCCCGATTGGCACCGACTTTTTCAACACAATCGCGCCCATCTCAGTTGTTCACATCAGATTGTCCGTGGGCAGTAATTCGCCGGAAGCCGTCAGCCGGTTCACTTTGACCAGTGTCTTACCTGGGGCGAGTTTAAGTCGCCTAGTCCCCTTTTAGTCCCAACGCTCCAAAGTTCTGCTCGTAATACGCCGCTACCTCGGGTGTGATCTCGATTGGATAGAATGCTCCCCAGAACGCGCTGACAATTAGCCCGCTTATGATCGCCCCAAAAATAGGTAGCCCAGTTGTCAGACTTCGGGGCGCTTGTGGCCAACCGAAATGAATAGCGGCTGATATGTGCACGAAGAAGGCGAGCACCGCGGCGAAATAGTAGACCGCGAAACCGTATTTGATTGGCGAAAAGTGAAGTGAACCGGCAGCCCAGTAGAAGTCTGTCTCCAGCCTTAAAAGGTGATGCGTGTAAAGTGCGGCGCTAGTATGGAGCAACAGGAAGGTGAGCAGATAACAACCGCTCATCACCTGCAGTAGTGCCCATCCTTCTATCTCCTTGAAGCGCAGCCGTCGGGCACCAGTTATCACTTGCGTTAGTATGGCGACAACCAGGAGAATTTCACCAAAAGGGTTCCTGTAGATGACTTGTACTGTATTCAACGCAGCCAGATGCGATTGCGGCCCGAGGATGGCTGTAAGATGCACGCCAAGATGACTGATGACAAACAGGCCAAGCAGGAGCGCGAAAGATCGATGTATCGCTTTTGCAGAAATCATTGTAATTGCCCTGCAACTATATTCGGATATTTAATGTCCGAATTAAGAGTTGAGGTCAAGCCATGAAGATAAATAGAGGCGTGGAATGGGCTGCTCATGCCTGCACATTGCTTGCAGCTCTGCCTCAAGACTGGACGCTCTCTGCCGAAGCACTGGCGGACTATCACAATGTACCACCAGCCTATATGGCCAAGCAGATGCAGGCGCTGAGCCAGGCGGGAATAGTCGTGTCACGACGTGGCGCGGTGGGTGGCTACAGCCTCGCCAAATCACCAAAAGAGATCTCACTTTGGAATATTATGGCCGCAGTTGAAGGCAGCGGCCCCGCATTTCGTTGCACCGAGATCCGTCAGAATGGCCCTTGTGGTGCGAAAGCCAAAGACTGCAAGAAGCCCTGCGGTATCGCAGCAAGTTTTTTTAAGGCGGAACAAGCGTTCAAAGATGTCTTAAGTCAGGTCACATTGCTCGATATGATTCACGATGCTGCAGCCAGCTCAACGCCGGAAAAAGCGGTGAAGATCGCAGACTGGATAAAAGAAAATTCAGCAAATCAACGTACCCAAAAATAGGCGACCCACTTAGGGCGACTTAAGCCGCTCCCTGAAATCGTGGTGATCGGCCGGAAAGGGCCAAACCTGGTAGGGGCAAGCCTCAATTTGCAATGTCTCTTCTCTAATCGGGCATTCGGGTCAAACTCCATATTTTCGTCTTTGATCCGGTCCTCATCCAAGTCTGGGTCACGCTTCTCTTCGCAGTCTAGTTGGCGCCTCATGTCGGCACCGCTGCATGCATGTGTGTGATGCTGTGTTGTGGAGCGCCTTGCTTTTGCGCGCGCTTCGTCGTGAGCGCAGGAGACATAAACGGCGTGGTCCACACACTTCGTCCAGACCAGGACGAACCGGGTGTTCTTAGGTGTCAGATCATGCGGTGCCCTCCGCCTTGAACGGCGTATTTGTGACCCACATCCGGTGCAGGATCACGGCGAGCTTGCGGGCAACGGCGATACGGGCGCGGCGCGTGCCCTTGGTTCGGATCAACCTCAGACCCCAAGTCTTCAGCGAGGATGGCCGTGTTGACCTCAGCAGCAATGAGTTGGCGGCATTGTAGAGCGTGGCCCGTACATCCTTATCGCCAGCGCGGGAGATGCGTCCTGGATTGTCCATCTCGCCAGATTGGAATCGCCTTGGTGTCAGTCCGAAGTGAGCGCCGACCAGTCGTGACGAGTTGAACCGGGTTGGATCGTCGACCGCTGCCTTGAAAGAGAGCGCTGTGATGGGTCCGATCCCAGGAGCCGTCATCAGAAGCTTGCAGACCGGATCATGTCGCGAGACCACGATCACACGCTGCTCCATCAGGCGATAGGTGTCATAGAGCGCGCCGCGCACATCCAGCATGGGGAGGAGCGCGAAGGCGAGCGCTTCATCAGCTTCGATGATCGGTCGAACCTTCTCATCGAACCTGAGCCGACTGACATGTGAGGGCAATCTGATCCCAAACGCCTTGAACAGCCCTCTGATCTCATTCTCCAAGTCGATACACTTGTTGAGGATGGCTTTGCGGGCAGCCAACAGGGCCTTGATATCATGGCTCTCACGGCTCTTCATATGAACCGGATTGTACCAACCGGCCCGTAAGATATGAGCGATGCCGCGCGCATCAGTCTTGTCGGTTTTGTTCCGCATAGCAGACAAAGCCGCAGCCACCTGGCGGGCTTCCATGCAAACAGTGTCGAAGCCTTTCGCAGTGAGGCCATGAAACAGCATCTGGCTCATTGCGCCGGCTTCAAAGCCGATCCGCTCTACCTGATAATCAGCAGCCTCTATGTGCGATGCGATCGATTCAACTTCACAGGGCAGGTTCAGCTCTTCAACGATTGCACCTTTCAAATCGACAACGCACATCGCCACCGACCTCAAAGATACGTCCAATCCAATATACACGTTCATCGGCTTCTCCTTCAGTTTGCAGGTAATCCCGCAATCATATCAGGAGCTCGACTGGCTATCAGTCCGCCCGATTACCCATGCTGTTGCGCCCTCAGCCGCCGGACGCAGGCGGGAAGCCATCCGGCAAAAATTCGCCGAAGGCAGCCGATCGGTTAGCTCAGTCGGCAGCGCATAAAGCGCCAGCCACGGTGTAGCGCTTCAGGCACCTCTGCCTCTGGATACGGCGGGATATCTGCAAACCCCGCCGCCTCGTAAAGGCGATGAGCGGAAGTCATAAAGGGGCCAGTGTCCAACACTAGTTCTTCATAGCCAAAGCTCTGCGCGTCACGTACGAGCCGATCCAAGATCTTTGCGCCTATTCCTCCGCCGCGGCTCGCTCGGGAGACATAGATGCGTTTGATCTCGCCAACGCCGTCTCGTATGCGGCGGAGCCCGCCATGGCAGTGGCACCTGGACGAGGTCTTCGTCAGCCGAAGGCAGGCGTAGCCAACATCCGAGGCGAGAGACATTATCTCTGGCGCGCCGTCGACCATGAAGGCGAAGTTCTGGAATCATGTGTCACGAAAAAGCGGGACAAGGCTGCTGCATTGAAATTCCTCAAGAAAGCAATGAAGCGATACGGTAATCCGCATATCGTCGTCACGGATAGATGCCCGTCGTATCGAGCAGCCATGAAGGTGATTGGGAGCGAAGGTCGCCAGGGAACCGGTCGTCATCTCAACAACCGGGCCGAGAATTCGTACTTACCGTTCCGAAGACGGGAGAGGGCCATGTCGCGATTCCGGCGTATTCGAAGTCTGCAGATATTCGTTTCATTCCATTCGTCAGTGTACAATCACTTCAACTTCGAAAGGCACATAAACGCTGGAACCCGATTCAAACTGAAACGTGACGCCGCCCTGCGCGAGTGGCGCGACCTTATCGTCGCCTGGCTCCTGCAGCCCCGCGATTTCCGGAGACGGGTTCGCATTAGACTGACAGCACCCGATGTCGATCCACATAGCGAGCGATTGCGCGCGGATCGACCGGCTCATGCTCCCCATTCTGAATCATGAAACTGTGACGCAGGTTTAGTCGAAGTGCCATGTTCCTGAAAAAGGTATCCGGTTCACCGAGCATTGAGTAAGGCAGGATCTCAAGCACGCAAGTTCCGGGTTTACACCACAAGAGACCATTAAGGCCGGCACCATGCTGCCCTATAACGATGCGAGCCCGTTTGAATAGCTCGATCTGTTCAGAAAAATCAGTCGTTTCGAGCTGAACGACATGGGGTGTAATCTCGTTTGAAATTGCTTGAATCATCTCCGCTTCGTTTGGAATGTGTCTTCGACTAGAGCCTGTCTGGTTCCATCGTTCGGGTACCGGGTAGAAATTGCGGAATCTTTCCGTCGCAAAGTACCGATCACTTTCACCTCTCGATATAACAAGAACAGGGATATCTGCAGCAGCGTCGTTTGCAGCCCACTTGAAACCAAAGGACCTTATTGCTTCGATCTCATGATCATGAAGCCATTTGTCGCTGAAGTTGCTACCGTCGAACGGGGGAAGCCTCAGTAATTTGTCAGCGTTCGCCGCAGCCAATGAACTCGCGATTTCCGCTGGAAAGAAGCGCAATGTCGCGCCGATATATTCTGAAAATTTCTCGAGATGGCGGTTCAGTGACCCACAATCCTGCACATGAAGCACGCTGCCAGGCTCAAAACCGAATTTCGCTTCGTGCAGTATCAGTGGATAAAAGAGCGCGCCGAGGAAATGATGAAAGGACTCAATCCGCCCCTCTCGCTGGTGGGTCACGACAAAGCGGTGAGCGTCTCTGGAAGGCGTCTCGTCCAGTGAAGCCAAGTAGCTTTTAGCAGGCTGCACCGCATCGGGAAATTGATGGCTCAACGCGGCCAGAAAGGCGGGCTGGTCCCCGCTCGCGAGGAGGTCGTCTCTTTCCTGCGATGCATTGTGCCGACGAAGTTCTTCTCGGCGCGCCTTCATTCGGTGAAGACGTCGCCGGAAACTAGACATCAGCTCTAGAAATGTATCCATGATCAAGTGCGGCCAGGCCTTTGCGTGAAAGTGCACCTAGTTCGAGTCACACAAAGATCCGTTAATATGAAGCGTTTCAGCGCCTGGTATACCGGCCGTTTCGAGGGCATTCTTTTTTGGCCGAGGGGCAACATATCTCTGCTCCAAAGTGAGTGGCTTCGGCGCAAGTTTCTGTCGCCGGGCGATCTCCCTATCCAGAATCCAGCCTTGAATTCGAAAAGGGCGCACCTTGTTCATCCATTTCGGCAGAAGCGTCTTGACGGCGCGGGCTCGATGTGTGCGGACAAAAATGAGCTCATCACCTGGCGGATTCTTCCAGACACCGAACGCTTCGGCAATCTGTTCAGCCGACATGCGAGAGTTTTCATCCGTCCAGCGCCAACAGAAATATGGCCAGTCATAGTCTTCAAACGGGTGCAGAGCCAAGTATTCGACGACCGCGTCAGGCGCCAGGAAGATTTTGTGGCCCATAGCTTTGATGCGTAGCGAGTCATTCAGATGATCGTAGTGAGTCTGCCGCTCATCATGGCCGCCGATTTCGCGCATTACACTCGTCCGGATCAGGGCGCAGTGATACTCGAACTCGTCGTTCTCCATCGAAATGCCGTTCCAGTCATTCTCCCGAGCTTCCTCCAATGCAACCCATTCGAGACGGTGCTCGGACGAAATCCGGTTGAGCCCGTTCTCATCAACGTAGGCATTAATCGTCGAGCCGGCATGGTGGATCATTCTCTTCGGGAGTGGCCCGAGAAGCGTGACCGGACAAACAGCACCGGCCTCGTTTTCCTCGGCAGTGCGTACCATCGCTTCGAGCCATCCATCGTCGTATTTCAGGTCGTTGTCGACATATACTACATACTCGGTCTCGACCATTTCGAGCGCCATGTTGCGTGCCACGGGGGGCAAGATGAAGTGCTCAGGCTCAATGTAAACGAATTCACGGTTTGCTTTCAGAGCTCGGATTTGCGATCTGACCTCTTCGGGAGCTCCCCCATCATTCACAATAACCGGAACACTCTCCGGAATCGTCCGAAGCAACGACGCCAATGATAATGGCAGTCTGCTGAAACACTCCCTTGGATTCACAACGACGGTTACGTCCATTTTTCAAGCCCCAACTCTGATTGAAAATGCTATTCGACATCCAGAACAAACAAATTCTCTGCAAAATGCCTGCCAAGACAAGCCATAATTACCGAGTTTGATGCTGGGCGGGCAATGTCAGGGGAACCGGGCTTGAGGCTGTAGAATGGGGCGTTTAGCCTCAAATTATGAGCAAGAACCCCTTCCGCTATTTCAAAACCTCGCCCGATATCATCCAGCTACGCGTGATGATGTACGTCAGATTTCCGCTGACCTTGCGCAATGTCGAAGACCTTCTCCACGAACGCGGCATCGACATTTGCCACGAAAGCATCCGCCTTTGGGTCGACCGGTTCGGCACCTACATCGTTCACAAGATCAGGAAGCGACGCTCAGAGTCTGTGCGAAGGAGTCCGCAAGGGCAGTAGCACCTGGATGAGGTCTTCGTCAGCCGAAGGCGAGCGCAGCCAACATCCGAGGCGAGCGGCATTCCCTCTGGCGCGCGTTGGACCATGAGGGTGAGGTCCTGGAATCCTGCGTCACGAAGAAAAGGGATAAGGCGGCCGCGCTGAACTTCCTAAAGAAAGCAAAGGGGCGATATGGAAATCCGCATATCATTGTGACTGATAAATGTCCGTCTTATCGAGCGGCAATGAAGGTCATCGGCAATAACGGGCGGCAGGAAACGGACTGGCACTTGAACAATCACGATGAGAATTCACACCTGCCCTTCCGAAGAGCAGAGCGGGCGATGTCGCGATTTCGTCGGATGCGAAGTTTGCAAAAATTCGTCTCAGTTCATTCGTCAGTGCACAATCACTTCAATTCGGAAAGGTTCATAAAGCCGAGAATCCGCTTCAAACTGAAACGAGATGCCGCCCTGGAGACGGCGAGTGTACACGGCGACATCGACCCCTTTGCAACACTGATCGCACGCATGCTGGAATGTGCCCCGTCAGCGACCACAAGACAGATCGGGTAAATTGCCGAAGGAGGGTTTGTGGCTCATCATTTCCCTGGAAGGGAACAGCGATCAGACAGAAACCAAAGGCCGAAGGATCGGCTGAACGATGCGTCAGATTGAGCTTCTGCACCACGCCAGTCATCAATTCCGGACATCGGGACCAGGGCCTGATTTGAACGAAACTGACCCGAACAGATCATATCCGTTGCATGGTGCGATCTGCTCAACGGGCTTGAATCCCACGTTTTCGCATGCTTCGAGGCACAATGGCGCACCCTTCACTGATCCGTGCACATGCAAGACACCTTCCCATATCGCAAGGCAGCGACCTGCTGCCCGCTCTGTGCTAGACTGGTTTTGCGTATGCCGGGTCGGGGGAACCTTCGCAATGTCAGATGAACCAGATTCACCCTGTTCAGGAAGGATACCGGTCTCGGCCCTTATCCTCTTTCTTGCGATCACGTTCACGGTGACATGGGGACTGATCGGGATCTATATCGCTTTCCCTGAAATGGCCGCCAACACTTTCGGCCAGATCAGCGGGTCGCATCCCTTCTTCTTTCTCGCGACCTGGTCTCCGGCAATAGCGGCCTTCACGGTTGTGTTTCTGTATTCCGGCACCTCTGGCCTCGGGCTCTTTCTTTCGCGGCTCGCGCAGTGGCGAGGTTCGTCAGGCTGGGCTGCGTTCATCCTGCTTCTCCTGCCGCTTGTCTTCATCGCCGGCTCACTGATCAAAGGCGGCCCGGTCCTGGCGCCCCTCCCACCCGAGGGGGCGTCTGCCGTGTTCGCAGCCCTGTTCATAATGCTTTTTCTGGGGCCGATCGAGGAATTCGGCTGGCGCGGTGTGATGCAGCCCCTGCTGCAACGGCATATGGCACCGATCTGGGCCGGCCTGATCATCGGCGCAACATGGGGGGTCTGGCACCTGCCGGCCTTTTTCCTCGCCGGGGTCGTCTTCGCCGACTGGAATTTCCTGCCCTTTTTCATTGGCAACGTGACGCTCGCGGTTCTGGTCACGCCGATCTTCAACAGCGCACGGGGCAGCTTGCTCTGGCCGATGCTGTTCCACTGGCAACTGATCAACCCGTTCTGGCCCGATGCACAACCCTGGGATACGATCATCCTGGTTAGCATCGCCATCATCGTGGTGTGGTACAACCGAGGCACGATGTTCACCCGGGAGGGCGCCGTGACGGAGGTTATTCCGGCCGTGCAGGCACTTACCCCGAGAGCCTCAGAGTGAGGATATGCACAGAGGGTTCAGTCTCGCCTTCACGCTTGTTCTGGCCTGTTGTGCGGCGCCAGGGAAAGCGCATGAGGGCCCCCATCTCTCATTGCGGCTGGAGGCGATACTCGAGGAATTCCATGACAGCTACGCCTTTCCGGGCGCGACCGCTGCGATCGCCCTGCCCGATGGAACGATTGTGACCGCAGCAACCGGTCTTGCAGATGTGGAGAACGATCGCGTCATGACGCCCGAGACACCGATGCTGGCCGCGAGCATCGGCAAGACCTTCGTCGCGGCGACTGTCCTGGCGCTGGAAAGCGAGGGGCTTGTGTCGGGCACCGATCTCGTTTCCGTCCATCTCGGCGATCGCGCCTGGTTAGAGGGGCTGCCAAACGCTGAAACCATCACCGTCGCTCATCTCCTGCATCACAGCGCAGGCCTTCCAGACCATGTCTATCTGCCCGAGTTCCAACAGGCATGGGCAGATATTGCCGCTCGCGAGGAAATTACCCCGGAACACCTTCTGGACTTCGTCACGGGGCGCGAGCCACTGTTCGAGGCGGGCAAGGGCTGGGCCTATAGCGACACTGGCTTTGTGCTGCTTGGCCTGTTGATAGAGGCTGTGACCGGTCAATCCTGGTACGATGCCGTCAGCGCGCGATTTCTCGCTCCCCTGGGTCTGGATGGCACCTTCCCCTCCGATCGCCCGGATCTGCATGGGCTCGCGGTCGGCTATGTGGAGCCCGACAACCCCTTCGGCATGCCCGAGCGCACCGCCGATGCCGAGGGTCGCCTCCTATGGAACCCGGCCGTGGAATCCGCGGGCGGCGGATTCGCCTCGACCGCGTCTGATCTCGCACGCTGGGGGCATCTGCTGTTCAGCGGCATGGCGATGGAGGAACCCTATCTCGACCGGCTGCTTGATGGTGTGCCCGTGGGTCCCAACGCGTCCGGCATCCTCTATGGGGCAGGCGTCGCGATCTATGCCGGGACATCCTACGGTCCGGTCTACGGCCATGGGGGCTGGATCCCCGGCTACGTCTCCAGCCTGCGCCACTACGCCGACCACAGCGTGACCGTTGCCTTCCAGATCAACAGCGATGCCGGGGTCACAGATGAGACCAGCGAGCTTGTCCCCGCTCTGGAGGCCGCGCTGGCCAAGCTCGTGCTGGATCAACCCAGATCAAAGGAGACAAATCATGCCCTGGACCCGCGTTAGAGTGAATGCCTTCGGCGGCCCCGAAGTACTCGAACTCGAGACCGTCCCCGACCTGCCCCAGCCCGGGGCGCGCGAAGTGCGCGTGCGCGTGCGTGTGACCAGCGCAGCCTTTACCGACGTGATGATCCGCAAGGGGATGTATCCGGACGTGAAGGAGAAACCGCCCTTCACTCCCGGCTACGACATGGTGGGCATCGTCGATGCGACAGGCCCCGGCGCGACGCGCTTCCGGGCAGGCGACCGCGTGGCGGACCTGACGACCATTGGCGCCTATGCAGACTACATCTGCCTGCCCGAAGACCGCCTGACCCTGGTGCCCAAGCAGATTTCGGAGCTGGACGCGCTCGGCATGATCCTGTCAGGTGTCACACCCTATCAGATGCTGCACCGCGTGGCGAAACTGAAGGCAGGACAAAGCCTAATGATCCATGGTGCGGGGGGCGCAGTGGGCACGGGGATGCTGCAACTGGCGCGGGATGCAGGCATCACGGCCTTCGGCACAGACGTGTCGGCCAAGCATGACCTTATCGCCAGCCTTGGCGCCACGCCAATCGTGGCGGACGCCTCCGAGGCGGCGGTCATCGAGGCAACCGGCGGCGGGGTGGATGCGGTCTTCGACCCATTGGGAGGCGAGAGCCTGTCGCATTCGCTCCATGCGCTGAAGCCGGGTGGCATGCTCGTAGCCTTCGGCTTTCAAAACGAAGTACTGGGACGGGGCGGATCGATCCCTCTGGATTTCGTGAAGCTTAAGCTCTGGGATTGGCTTCCGAACGGCAATGCAACCGCCTTCTACTCCATCGGCGCGATGCGCCGGAGGCATCCGGACTGGTTCCGAGAGGATCTGGCAATGCTGTTCACACTGGTCGCAGAGGGCCGGATTGCACCGGTCGTGGCCGAGGTGCTGCCGCTGGACCAGGTGCGCGAGGCGCACGGACGGGTCGAGGCCGGCACGGTCGCCGGCAAGCTGGTGCTGCAGGTCTCCGAACGATGACCTCGTCTGTTTCTTCACCTGTCCTGCGCATCGCATTGGTCGCTATCGCGAACACGCAGTGCCAGGCCCGGGGCGCACGCGGTGCCTGGATAAGGTGCGCATCATGTTGATCGCGCTTTTCAGTATCGTCGCCCTGCTTGTCGCAGGCATTGTTTGGCTCTTTGCCATAAGCCCCGGTCGACCGGTCCCGCTGCGCGACAGGCAGGGACATACCATTCCCGGCAGCCTCTCCGAGCGCGTTACAGTTCATATCGGCGGGATCCCTCAAGGAATGATCATCCAGAGCGCCCATCCCGGAAACCCGGTACTTCTGTTTCTGCACGGCGGGCCAGGCATGGTCGAGTTCTTCATGGAAAAGCAGTATCCCACGGGGCTCGCGCAGCATTTCGCCATGGTGTGGTGGGAGCAGAGAGGTGCGGGCATGTCTTTCTCCACAGACATCCCGCCTGAGACCATGACGCTGGCACAGATGATCGCGGACACGATTGAGGTGGCCGACTATCTGCGAGACCGCTTTGATCAGGATCGCATTCTCCTGCTTGGCCATTCCTGGGGCGCCTATCTGGGCATCCAGGTCGCGGCTGCCGCCCCAGAGCGGTTCCTTGCCTATATCGGCATGGCTCAGATCACGCACCAGCTCCGCTCCGAGGTGATGGCGCGTGACCACCTCCTGGCCTTCTACCGCGCGCGGGACGATGCGGGCATGGTGCGCAGGCTAGAAGCCGCGCCCGTAAGTATGGAAGAGGGCACATCGGACGCATGGATGCGGCTGCGCGACCGGGCCATGCACGAAGCGGGCGTCGGCCACATGCGCGGGATGAACTCCGTCATCAAAGGCATCTTCCTGCCCATGTGGCAGGTGCGCGATTACACCGTTGCCGAGAAGGTCAACATCTGGCGCGGCAAGGTCTGGTCCCGGCCCTTCTTCTGGGACGCACTGCTGCGCGACGACCTGAGCGCGCGCCTGACTGAGTTCGAGCTGCCCATCTACTTCCTGACAGGGCAGCACGACTACACAGCCAATGCGGATCTCTCCCGCGCCTATTTCGACCTGATTGACGCGCCAGTTAAGGGCTTTTACCTCTTCGAGCGTTCAGCCCACAGCCCACTGTTCGAAGAGCCCGAACGCGCGAAAGCAATCCTGTTGAACGATGTGCTGGGCGGGATCAAAGCGCTGGCTGATGATCGCTGCATCACAGGGACGCGAGGATAGGTCGAACACGATGCCACAGAATATCGATGCGCAATTTGCCCGGGATTTTCTGTCGCGGCTGCATGAAGCGGTGAATGCGCACGATGCCGCCCAAGTGGCGGCATTGTGCTGCGAGGACGTCATATGGGACGACCCGGCTGCGTCTGCACCTCTGCGCGGGCGCGACGCCGTTTGCAGATTCCATCAGGAGACGATGTTTCGTGCCCTTCCGGACGTAAGGATCGATATGATCGATGGTCCTTATCTCGCGCTAGATGGAAAGAGCATCTCGGCACGGTTGAGGATCAGCGGGACGATGACGGGGCCGCTTGACCCACCGGGTTTTGCGCCGACGGGTGGCCCGCTCGTATTCGAGACGGCCGAGTTTTCGCGATTCGAAGGCAATCTGCTCTCCAGGCACACCGTGATCGTCGACATGCTGGGGCTCGCCCGGCAGATCGGCGCAGTGCCGCCGGCAGGTGGCTTCGGTGAGCGTGTCGGTCTCTGGGGACAGCATATGGCAGCGCTTCTCGGACGGGCCGGGTCAAACAAGCGGTGACGGGATGAAGCGCTTGCATCTTTTTCATGCAATGGTCCGTATGCTGGTTGTTTCCGGGTTGCTCGCCATAGCCCCCGCCATGGCTGAATCACATCCTCATCGTCTTGGTGAGATCGCTCGCGCCCGGATGCCGACGGACGGCGTACCCGGTATCGTGATCGTGTTGATCGCTGGTGGCGAACCTGTCTGGAGCGGCGCCTTCGGCCTCGCCGATGTGGCGACGCGGCGGCCCATGACCGCCGACGCGCTGTTCCGGGTGGAATCGATCTCCAAGCCCGTTACGGCGTGGGGTGCCATGCGGCTGGCTGAGAGCGGGCGGCTCGACCTCGACTCACCGATCAGGGATTGTCTGAAGCGCTGGCACCCGCCGGAGGACGCCGAACCGATCACGCCGCGCGCACTCCTTGGCCACACCGCCGGTATCGGTCTTGGCGATTATACCGCCCGCTACAGCCCGGACGCTCCTGTCCCGGAGCTGCCCGAGCACATCGCGCAGGATTTCGCCCTGATTGGCGCGCCTGGGGCCAGGTTCGCCTATTCCGACACAGGTTACACCTTGCTGGAACTGGTGATTGAGGACTGTACGGGAGAGGATTTTGGTGCGCTGATGGCAAGCGAGGTTCTGGCCCCGCTCGGCATGGAGCGGGCAAGCTTCGACTGGACTGGCGCTACTATGCCCATGGGCCATGATCTTCGTGGCAGGCCCGTCGCGCCCTACGTCTATCCGGGCCGCGCCTCGGGCGGCTTGCACGCGACCGCCGCCGACCTCGCCCGCTTCGCTTCGGCAGGAATGACCGGCGCAGACCAGGAGGTGATCTCGACCGAAGGCCTGGCCACGCTTCACCAGAAGGTGGTTGAAACTGGCGGTCTTTACGGCGTCGCCGCGGAAGGTTACGGGCTCGGCCATTTCACCGAAACCCTGTCAGACGGACGCGCGGCGGTCTGGCATGGAGGGCAAGGGTACGGCTGGATGAGCCACATGCACCTGGTACCTGAAACGGGCGACGGTATCGTGATCCTGGCTAACAGCCAGCGCGCCTGGCCGCTTTTTGCCGCGATCCTGCGGGACTGGTCGGAGAGCCTCGGTGTTGCGCCAGTCGGCATGGCGCGCGTTCTATGGGCCGAGCGGGCGGCGCGAGTCGCCATTGCCCTGGGCCTGGTCGTGGCAGTGTTCGGCCTCTGGAACGCATATCGCGGCGCCCGGCGGCGCCCACTCATTCGGGGCGTGGCGGGAGGGGTCGGCGCGGCGCTGATCCTGTGGCCGCTCTGGGCCGCATCGCAGGATTACCTGTTCGTATTTTCGATCCTGCCGGGCCTCTGGCCCTGGCTCGGTGCGGCCTCCGCAGGCGCGGGCGCAGGTCTCGCCGCGATGGCGCTGGGACCGGAGTGAAGGCGATGAACGTGCTGCGTCCCGCCGCGCTCGTCGTTCTGGCACTCATTGCCAGTGGGCTTCTGTGGAAGACCCTGCCCGCTCGCACGGCGCGGTTGACCGGCCCTGACCCGATCGCCGAGCTGATCCCGGCCGAGATCGGCGGCATCAGGCAGTGGCTGCTGGTCCGCGGCGCAGACCGAAACGCGCCGATCCTCCTCTGGCTGCACGGCGGGCCGGGATCGGCGCAGATGCCAATCCACGGCGTCACCGCAGCGCTCGAGCGTGATTTTGTGGTCGTGCACTGGGACCAGCGCGGCGCGGGCAAGTCGAACCCGCCGGACTTCGACCCGGCGACCATGACGCTCGACCGGTTCATCGCAGACGCGCGGGAGGTCACCGCGCTCCTGCGGGACCGCGTAGGCGACCAGCCCATGATCGTGCTCGGCCATTCCTGCGGAACAATGCCGGGTGCGCGGCTGGTGGCAAGCTGGCCCGACGACTATGCAGGCTATATCGGTGTCGGCCAGCAGGTGGACACGATACAGGGCGTGACGCTGGCGCTCGACTGGCTCGGCGAGGTCGCACCCGATTCCGATCTTGTCGGATTGGAATCCGGGGCGTTCCGCGATCACGACCTTTATCTGCACCTGATGAAGCAGGTCGAGGCACACGGCGGCGGGATGAACGTCTCGCTCCTGTCCATGCTCCCACGCGCGCTCACCGCGCCGGAATACCGTCTGCCCGACTACTGGCGCTGGCTCGACGGCGCCAATCGCGGCAGCGGGGCTATGTGGCCAGAGTATCTCTCGCGCGACCTGATCGCCGAGGTACAGCATATGCCCGTTCCGATGTTGCTGATCGCGGGCGCGTCCGACTGGAACACGCCCGTGCCGCTGGTGCAGTACTGGTTCAACGCGGTAGAGGCCCCGCAGGGCAAGCGGATGGAGATATTTGCCGCCTCCGGCCACGCGCCGTTCCTGACCGAGACAGAGCGGTTCGTTGAGACGGTACGCCGCTTTGGCGCCGAACTGACTCGGGAGACCACCGAGTGAGTCTTCCCTGACTCATGACCTTCGGCAGGACGCTCACTCGCGTGGCCCGGTCAGCCGGTCGCCCCTCACGAGGAACCGGTCGTCGATGCGGAGCGCCAGTGGCTCGCCCGAGATTGGCGGCGCGCCCGCAGGCGCGGGTCTTTGCGCATGGATATGCAGGTGTGGCTCGGTCGAGGCGCCGGAATTCCCGACTTCGCCAAGCCGGTCGCCCGGCATCAGCTGATCGCCCGGGGCGACCGTGACGCTGCCCTGTCGCATGTGGGCAAACACGATCTCGAAATCGCCGCAGCGCAGGATCACATGGTTGCCGAGCCGGTTGACCCTGTCCTCGTTCGGCACCTCGAAATCCGGCATGCCACCCAGGGCCGCGACCACGGTTCCCGCACAGGGGGCGCGCAACTCGGCGCCGAATATCGCATAGGCCGCGGGGTCGGCGGGGCGCCATCCGTCGGCACGCAGGCCCCAATGGCCCAGCCCGAAGAAATCCACCGCATGGGATTGCCCGCGCCACGGCCGGAATCGCTCGACCGAGGGATCAAGCGTCCGCATGTGCCCGTTGACCAGCGTGTTCGAGCCACCGTGTCCGACAAGGTAACGGCCAGGCCCGAAGGGATTGGCGATATCGACAATGGCGACTGATGGCAGCTGCTGCCCCCAGACCGCCCGTGCACCATACCAGCCGCCAAGGCCAAGAAGTATGATCGACATGATGAGGCCGGCCCATCCCAGGGTAGCTCCGGGACGGAGGGGCAACCCAGAAAAGTCGATCCGCAGGACCGACACCAGAAGGGCCACCAGCCATAGCCCGCCATAGACCCATGGCAGCCACCAGACCGGCACGGCCCATTGCGCAACTCGCGCGAGCGCAAAAAGAAACACCCCCGTGCCTGCCACTTGCAGCACGAAGCCGACAAGGCTGGTGCCAGGCTTGAAAGCCAGCCACGCGATCAAGGCCATCGGCAGGACAATCTGAACGGCAAGGATCAGGGCCGTCATGGCTGCACCCCTGGAAACCTGATATCAGTGACGTCCGCCAGGAAGAATGGGAAATACGCGTCAGTGCCGAACATGTTGCCGGCTTCGACCCGGAATGGCAGGCGATATCCACCCACCACGCGGAAATCCGACATGAAGGCGCCGAAGGGCTGCAGCCTGTATACCTTGTCGGGGTTTGCGTTGCTCCAGCGCTGGAAGGAAACTTCAACGGGACGCCCCTCCTGATCGACGGTGACATCGACTGCCTGTTCAAGCGCTCCATGCGAAATCATCACGCGGGCAGTGTCCTCATCCACGGCAGACCATTTAACGCCCGGTCCTGGCATGAGCGCCGCAGGCGCCCAGATCGCGGACTCTGCAACATATCGTCCGAACGCCGATCGGCTATGGTCGGGATCGCCGCCGAGGCGCCCGACAGGGATCAATCCGAAGATTCTGAATCGCGTCCAGCTGCCTGAATCCGAACCCGAGACGGGCATGCCGCCGCGCGTGTGCATGGCCCAGACGAAGCCTTCCGGCGCCGCCAGGATCTGGCGCGCTTCCATCGGCTGGTAATCTGGGTCCGACTTGGTACCGAGGCTGAATTGCCCGGTCATATCGATCTCGGTTACCGGCCGAAGCGCCGTGCCAGGACAGATCGTGTAGCAGAAATACCGCTGCGCGGGTTCGGGCAGGCCGGAGATCATTTCAGGATTGAAGCGCTCTGGCATTGCGGGCTGGAGCGCCGCGAGCCTGCGCCACTCGGCGCGGTCGGTCCGATGGTCCAGAAGCCTGAGAAGCGCCAGGCCCAGGACCCCAGAGGCAAGAACAACCAAGATTGCGATGAAGATATTCATTGAGGACACTATCCCTCGAAATCTCACACTTTTCGAGAGCAATCGATCGGGCGATCAGCGCCGTGGCGGACGTTCCGTTCAGGAGATTGCGATCTGCGACCAAGCCGCTCTATTGCGCGAAGCAGAGGTCCTGCTGAGGTGCCGCCGAGATGCTACCATTCAGTCAACGCGAGTTCTTCGAGCTTTTCGAACGATACAACGAAGCTATCTGGCCGCTCCAGGTGTTCGCATATGTCCTTGGCGCAATCTCAGTTCTGGCCACTTTTTCCTCCCATCGTTTAGCGGGAGTGATTTGCCTGAGTTCTCTGGCATTGCTCTGGGGATGGACGGGTGTCGCCTACCACTGGGTGTTCTTCTCTTCGATCAATCCGATTGCGCCGGTATTCGCTGCAGTGTTCGTGGGCCAGGCGCTCATTCTCGCCTTCGCTGCGATACGAAGGCCGCCGCAGTTTTCGACGAGAAGCAATGTCATGACCCTGGCAGGGTGGGGTTTGATCGCCTATGCGGCTGTCTTGTACCCGGTCCTGAATGCGTGGCTGGGACATCCTTATCCTGGCGGTCCGAGCTTCGGAGTCACGCCTTGCCCGCTTGTCATCTTCACCTTTGGCGTACTCATGCTGTCTTCGTGGCGCGTGTCGTGGATCCTGTTCATCGTGCCCTGTGCATGGTCTGTCATTGGTGGGAGCGCAGCCTTCCTGCTGGGCGTCGTGCCAGATTTGGCAATGCCCACAAGCGCGGTATTGGCCCTTGTGATGAATGCGCGCAAACCGGTCCGTCGGCCAGGATGATCCCTTGATCACGCGCCGATGCCCGAATGTCTGCATTCGGCAATGAATCGCCAGGACGAAGATGAGCCTCAACCGGTTGAATGCGATCTCAGCGGCGCTCTCGCGAAAAACTGGCAGCGGTCAGGCAGGCATTGTAAGGGGAACCGGGCTTGAGACGACGCATCCAGACGTTTATCCTCTAAAAATGGCCAAAAATTCGTTCCGTTACTTCAAGACGTCACCCGAGATCATCCAGCTTGGCGTACTGATGTATGTTCGATTCCCACTCTCACTTCGCAATGTCGAAGACCTTCTCCACGAACGCGGCATCGACATTTGCCACGAAATCATCCGCCTTTGGGTCGACCGGCTCGGAACGTATTTCGCACTCAAGATTCCGGAACCGCATTCCGAAGATGGACGTGCGAAATATCCCGCCTCCCGTGGGCGCCAAGTCTGCAGAAGTTCGTCTCAATCCATTCGTCAGTGTACAATCACTTCAACTTCGAAAGGCACATCAACACCAGAATCCAATTCAAACAAAAAGGAGACGCCGCGCTTCGCGAGTGGCGCGACATTCTCGTCGCCTAGCACCTGCTCGTCCGCGAATAATGGAGACTGGTTCGCGTTAGACTGACAGCACCAAGCGGGGTCGTCCACACATGACACCACCAGTGGTGCTGCGAGTGACTGAGATGGATTGGCTTTCGTGTATAAAGACATCTCATCGGGTAACGATGTCTCGTTTCATGGGCGCCAATTTGGCAACCAACTTGTTCTGCACTGCGAAAGGAACACCCTCTGTGTCCATGGCTGCCTGCAAACTTTCGACAAGCGCGTTGAACTCGCGGGTGGATATCCCCTGGTCCTTATGGGCGTCCATCATGTTACGGCCTGTATATTCGCAAGGTCCGCCAAGAAGATAACAAAACTGTTCTTTCAGTGTCCGGCGCAAGCGGACGAGGTCAGATGCACGAAAAATACCCTCAATGCGCGGGTCCACAATTATACGGTCCACGAGATCATCCACGATGCGGTCTATACCATCCTGTCCGTGAAACGCAGCGAAGACATCCGGGTTTTCGACAGGTTGCGCCCCTGCATTTTCGTTTGATTGTTCGTAGGCATCAACAGGGAGTTCACCGGGCAAGACTTCAGCGGCGGCGACGATAGCTGTCAGGGTGGAAATGAATAGCGCGATTACGGGACGTAACATTTCAGAATCCCACCTGAAATGAGAGATAGAGACCGCGTTGGTCATCAAATGTGGCAATAGATCCGAGGTCGGCATAGGCGGCCGATAATGTAATACCCTCATTCACTGCATATGCTGCGAACAGGTCGAACCAGTCATTCTCTTCTGCAAAGGCAAGTTGATCGGGTTTGACGCGATACTCTCCGCCGATGATCAGGCGTTTGCTGATCAGGTATCCCACTGAGACTTCGGGGTAGAGGCCAGCGTCTGTTGTGCCGCCAAATCCTAGCAAGCCGTTCTGGTTTGCGTCTGTGTAACGCAATGTAGCGCTAACGAGCAGGCTGTGGGCCAGCAGCAGCTTTGTGGCGGAGGCGTACAGCTCGATCCCATTGTCGGATTCCGCACCTAGGGCAGACAGGAGGTCGCCATCGTCAGCGCTCTTGTACGAAAGTCCGACTGCAACTTGGGGAACCCATTTGTCCTGATCATAGATTGCATCTCCTGCGACGCGAAGCTTTGCAGAAAAAACATCCTGTTCAAATGTATATCCATCCGTCAGACCGAGTTTCGGCCCGGTGCTCCCTGTATCGAAGGACTGATGTGTGTAACTGACTTCGAGACGGTCGTGCAGTCCGACAGCGCCACCGTAAGAGACAAGTTCAAAATCGGGAAGCGAGACATGTGTGGCATGCGCTGTCGCGCCGATTCCGAGATTTGTTTCATTTCCCGCAATGAGTGCCCATGGAACGATGCCGCCACCACCCAGGCCATCAACCGTGGAAATCCCTCGTGTCAATAGCAGCTTGCCGCCTTGTTCCAGGCCTTGGGCATTCGCCCATGCGGGGCAGATCAATGCCATAGAAATGAATGCAAGTGTTGAAACTGAATTTATCATTTGCGCCGTCGGTCCGGGCTTCTATTTGCCCCATTCGTAAATTGTTCATGCTGTGTGCGATGGGTATCTAGACGATGAAGCTTAACGGGATCGTAAACCATATCTGGGACATACGAGTATGCGTATCCTGCTTTCATTATTGGCCATTTCGCTCTTGGGTCTTCCGGCATTCGCCCATGACCTTCAGCTTGCCGTTGTCGATGCGGCGGGAGAACCTGTAGCGAACGCCATTGTGCTGGTGCCAGCATCAAAAGACTTGCAGGCTCCACGTTCATTCGCCTGGCCGAGCGTAATGGAACAGAAGAATATTCAGTTCTCGCCTTATATTCTGGTCGCGCCAGTTGGAAGCGAAGTGCAGTTTCCAAATCGTGACCGGGTGCGTCACCATGTATATTCATTCTCGAAGGGAAATCGTTTCGAGCTCAAACTCTATGGGCGCGAGGAGACCCGCTCCATTGAATTCGACGCCACCGGCATTGTCGCGGTGGGCTGTAACATTCACGATAACATGATCGGCTATATCCGGATCGTGGACACGCCATTTGCCTTGCGGACTGACGCAGACGGAAAGGCTATTCTGACGGACCTGCCGATGTCCACAGGAAACGTGACCGTCTGGCATCCAGATCTTTCCGGGGGCAAGGATGTGACCACGGCATTCGACACGCGTGTATCGGAAATGACGGTCACCATGAGTGGTTCCCTTGCAAAATCCTCACGTACGCCTCACTAAACGGCGTGCAATTCATGTTTCGCAAGCTCAAAACAAAACTGACTGTAGCATATGGCGGACTGCTGGGATTGATCCTGATCGCGGTCGCCGGTGCGGTTTACCTGTCCGTCCAGCACACGGCAAAGGAGAACGTGCGCGCTGAACTCAAGGCGACTGCCTCGGTCTATGAGCGTCTCTGGCAAATCAACCAGCAACAACTCGCCGATAATGCCGATATTATGGCGCGTGATTTCGGGTTTCGCGAAGCTGTCGCGACTCAGGATGCTGAAACAGTTGCGTCAGCGCTGGACAACTTGCGCAATCGTCTCGGTCTTTCACGAGCGTTCCTTGTATTCGAGGACGGGAGCGGACTTGAGGCTGGAAACAGTGCGACTTTTGATACGCCCGCGATCGTACTGGCTGCGGTCAGGACCAATAATTACGCGAGCGGCCTTATCCCGATTTCTGGCATACAATACCAAGCGGTTGCGGCGCCAATCATGGCACCTGTGCGCGTAGGCTGGGTCATTTTTGCGACGGAGCTTGATGCGGCGGAACTGCATGAACTCGAGAGCCTTTCGCCTATCAGCCTGAAGGCTTCAATCGTCGCGGCAGACCCTGACGGTAACTTCAGCATACCGGAAAATCCTGTCCATGCCATTTCGGCGCGAACCCCGCTCGAGGGATTTGGTGAACTGCCTGCTGGGGTGCTCCTGCTTGACTACCCAATATCTGCTGCCATGGCGCCCTTCAAGCCCATGCTTTTCGCTATTGCTGCACTCTCCCTTGCGGGGCTGTTGGCATTGTTTGTCTGCAGCTGGTTCATATCGAAAAGCCTGACCTTGCCGATCACGCGCCTTGACCGGGCTACGCGTCAGCTCGCTAGCGGCGTGCCGGTCGATTTCGAAGTGGAAAGTATTGATGAGATTGGCCGTCTCGCTGAAAGCTTTCTACAGATGGCGCACGAAATTGAGACCCGCGAGCGAAGTATCGTGAAGATGTCGCTTACGGATTCCGAGACACTTCTGCCCAACAGACGGGCATTGCAGCAGGCGATAGACCAGCTCAAAGTGCGAGACGATGGCGACTCTGAGTTTTGCGTTGCAATTGGCATTGACCGCCTGACGCATATCAGCACGGCGATTGGCCAGTCCGCAACGAATGAGCTCTTGGCGAAATTTGGTGCTCGCCTTGAAAGGCCAGGCGTCATTCATTCCATCGGGCTTGTTGGTGCCGATATGATTGGTGTACTGATTTCGGCCTCTGATGGGGGCGCGGTAGCTGAACAGGTCTCTGACCTACTTCATGCAGCGTCCGATCCCATACTGGTTGCGGGAGAAAAAATCGACATCACGTTGAGCGCTGGCATCTGCCAAATTGGCCTCCACGATGTGCCCGGTCCTGTTGACGAAGCGATTGTTGCGCTTCAGCAAGCACGCGTCCAACGCCGGCGGCTGCTAATATTTGATGCGGAGGCGTATGGGGATCCTGGAGGAACGCTCTCTTTAATGAGTGACATGGTGGCCGGGCTGTCGGATGGATCCGTCTTCCTTGCCTATCAACCGAAATATAATTGTCGTCAGCAAGCGGTGCGAGGCGTGGAAGCATTGCTTCGCTGGAATCACCCAATACGAGGATCAGTCACACCAGATCGATTCGTGGAATACGCAGAAGAAACCGGACATATAAGGCCTCTGACTCAGTGGGTGATTACTCAGTCAGTCTCTGACCGCGAGCGTCTGAGACTTGCCGGACACGATCTCAAGATGTCGGTAAATATTTCGGGAAGGCTGCTCGGCGACCCGGACTTTCTTGACTGGGCAATCAAGGAGATTGGTGAGGCCTGCGATCGCTTCTGCTTCGAGGTGACGGAGACAGCGGTCATTGATGACCCTGAAACGGCGCTTGCGAATATCCAGCGCCTCCGAAGCGCTGGTGTCGAAATATCGATCGATGATTATGGATCAGGGCTTTCATCCTTGTCTTACCTTAAACAAATTCCGGCCCAGGAACTGAAGATCGACAAGAGTTTCGTGTTGAGCCTTCAGAACGGGTCATCAGACGCGCTATTAATTAAATCAACCATCGATCTGGCTCACAGTCTGGGAATGAGTGTGACGGCCGAAGGGGTAGAGACCGAGGAAGTTCTGCGACTGCTACAAGTCATGGGCGCTGATGTAGTACAGGGATATTATATCGGACGCCCGCAGACACGCGACAGAACGCTGGCTTTGTTGAACACCCTGTCAGGAAGTCCCGGCCTTGAGGCAATCGGGCGGGGTCGGTAGCATTTCGGGGTATCATCCCAGTTTACGCGGCATCTGACCGCTCACCTGATGAACTCCGCTTCCGGGTTCCTTGCAGTCTATCGGGATGGAAACTGGGCGTGACGGGGTTCTTGATATTCGAGATTAAGAGCTACGTGAGTTCCCCTGTTCAAAAGAACTGGGTCGAGAATCAATCGGCACGCATGGAACAAGAATTGGAACACCTCGTCCCAATCCTGTTTGCCGCGCTCCAGCTCATGCGCGAAAGCAGATTACTCAGATAAGAAGAGAGTAGACGCTACCAGCAGAGGCAGCTCAAAGCTGCCGTCGCACGTCAACGGTCGGCTGACGA
>Ga0209643_1001431_pt1 | contig 22526 bp, 17 predicted proteins | sample AutmiccBRH37_all_FD_187383 | JGI IMG/M metagenome (GOLD analysis project Ga0209643, IMG submission 187383) | Deep subsurface microbial communities from Mt. Terri, Switzerland - Autotrophic microbial communities BRH/37_all (SPAdes) (version 2) | ecosystem: Environmental > Aquatic > Deep... | reverse complement strand
CCGCTCGGGTTTCGGCGTCCTACGGCGCAAAGGTCGCTGTCGCCGAGGAATATCGCGTGGGCGGGACCTGCGTCATCCGCGGCTGCGTGCCCAAGAAACTGCTGGTCTACGGTTCCCACTTTTCCGAAGATCTCGAGGATGGCAAGAATTTCGGCTGGACCTGGGACAATGCCAAATTTGACTGGGCGCGACTGCGCGATCATGTGCTCAAGGACGTCGACCGGCTGAACAATGCCTATACCGACACGCTGAAAAATCACGGGGTGGAAATCATTCTCGAGCGCGCCGAGCTGACCGGGCCGCATGAGATCAGGCTGGCCGGCGGCAGGACCGTGACCGCCAAATATATTCTGATTGCCGTTGGCGCGTGGCCCGCCATCGCGGAATTTCCGGGCAGCGAACATATGTCGACATCCAACGACATGTTCCATCTGGAAAAGCTGCCGGAAGCCATGATCATTTCCGGCGGTGGCTATATCGCCAATGAATTTGCCGGCATTTTCAACGGGCTGGGCTGCGATGTCACCGTCGTCAACCGGACCAACATCATCCTGCGCGGCTATGACGAAAGCGTCCGCGACCGGCTGATCCAGATCTCGCTCGCCAAGGGCATCAACTACAAGTTCAACTGCGCCTTCGACAAGATCGAGAAGCGCGAGGATGGCGCGCTCGATGTCTATATGGATGGCAAGGAAACGCCGGTGCGCGCCGATGTTGTTCTCGCTGCCACCGGCCGGCGTCCCAAGATCGAAGGCCTGGGGCTGGAAAATGCCGGGGTCGAGACCGATGACAGCGGCGCGATCAAGGTCGACGAATATAGCCAGACCAATGTCGACAATATCTACGCTGTCGGCGATGTCACCGACCGGGTGCAGCTGACCCCGGTGGCGATTCGGGAGGGACAGGCCTTTGCCGAAACCGTGTTCAACAACAATCCCAGGACGGTCGACTATGACTGCATCCCTTCGGCGGTCTTTTCCCAGCCACCGATCGCCTCGGTCGGGCTCACCGAAGGCCAGGCGCGGGAAAAATATGGCAATATCAAGGTATATTCGTCCGATTTCCGGGCGATGCGCAACGTTTTTGCCGACCGCGCCGAGCGCAGTCTGTACAAGATGATCGTCGAACATCCGTCCGAGAAGATCCTCGGGCTGCACATGATCGGCCCCGACGCGCCGGAAATATTGCAGGCAGCGGCGGTGGCGGTGAAGGCTGGTCTGACCAAACAGGCGTTTGACGATACCGTCGCCCTGCACCCCAGCATGGCCGAGGAACTTGTGCTGCTCAAGTGACGCTACGGCACCCGTTGGTTGCAAATGAAATTTAATCGTTCAATTAATCTCTATTGACGATTGCCTTTCAGTGCATTCATTGACTAGGGCATATCGCGAAACGTGATTCAGCCCCGGGGGACCAATGTCAGACATTATCGCACAACTGGAAGCCAAGCGCGCCGAAGCCATGCTCGGCGGCGGCCAGAAACGGATCGACAGCCAGCATGCCAAGGGCAAGCTGACCGCGCGCGAGCGGCTCGATATCCTGCTCGACGAGGATTCGTTCGAGGAAATCGACATGTATGTCGAACATAATTGCGTCGATTTCGGCATGGATGAGCAGCATATCCCCGGCGACGGCGTGGTCACCGGTTCCGGCACGATCAACGGCCGCCTGGTCTTTGTATTCTCGCAGGACTTCACCGTCTTCGGCGGTTCGCTGTCCGAACGCCATGCCGAGAAAATCTGCAAGATACTCGACAATGCGATGAAGGTCGGCGCACCGGTGATCGGCATCAACGACAGCGGCGGCGCGCGTATCCAGGAAGGTGTGGCCTCGCTCGGCGGCTATGCCGACGTGTTCCAGAAAAATGTCCTCGCCAGCGGTGTCATTCCGCAGCTCAGTCTGATTATGGGCCCCTGCGCCGGCGGCGCAGTCTATTCACCGGCGATGACCGACTTCATCTTCATGGTGAAGGATAGCAGCTACATGTTCGTCACCGGCCCCGATGTGGTCAAGACCGTGACCAACGAAATCGTCACCCAGGAAGAACTCGGCGGGGCGGTTACCCACACGACCAAGACCAGCGTCGCCGATCTCGCCTATGAAAATGATATCGAGGCTTTGCTCGCGGCGCGCGACTTCATCGACTTCATGCCGCTTTCCAACCGCGAAGAAGTACCGGAAAGGCCAACCGCCGATCCGTGGGACCGGCTCGAGGAAAGCCTCGATACTTTGATCCCGGCCAATGCCAACCAGCCCTATGACATGCACGAAGTCATCCGCAAGATGGTCGACGAAGGCGACTTTTTCGAGGTCCAGCCGGCCCATGCCGGCAATATCATCTGCGGCTTCGGCCGGATGGAAGGCGCGACCGTCGGTGTCGTCGCCAACCAGCCGATGGTGCTCGCCGGCTGCCTCGACATCAATGCCTCCAAGAAGGCGGCACGCTTTGTCCGCTATTGCGATGCCTTCAATATTCCGATCGTGACTCTGGTCGATGTTCCCGGCTTCCTGCCCGGCACGAGCCAGGAGCATAATGGCATCATCAAGCATGGCGCGAAACTGCTCTTCGCCTATGCCGAGGCCACGGTGCCGAAAATCACCATCATCACCCGCAAGGCCTATGGCGGCGCCTATGACGTGATGGCCTCCAAGCATCTGCGCGGTGATCTCAACTATGCCTGGCCGACCGCCGAAATTGCCGTGATGGGCGCCAAGGGCGCGGTCGAAATCATCTTCCGCGGCCGCACCCCCGAGGAAATCGCCGAGAAAACGAAGGAATATGAAGCCCGCTTCGCCAATCCGTTCATCGCGGCGCAAAAGGGCTTTATCGACGAGGTCATCATGCCGCATTCCACCCGCCGCCGGGTGGCGCTGGGGCTAAGGAAGCTGCGCAACAAGCAGCTGGAGAATCCGTGGAAGAAGCATGACAATATTCCATTGTGATAATTTGCAGTTGAAGACTGCTACCCGTCATTGCGAGGAGCGAAGCGACGAAGCAATCCAGGGCGTCGCTCGCGGCCGTGGATTGCTTCGCTGCACTCGCAATGACGGTTAGATAATGCCAACCGGATTAGTAGCCCTGCTCGACGATGTCGCCGCGATCGCCAAGGTCGCGGCTGCCTCGGTCGACGATATCGGCGCCGCCGCCGCCCGCGCGGGGACCAAGTCGGCGGGCGTGGTGATCGACGATGCCGCAGTGACGCCGCAATATGTCACCGGATTCGATCCGTCGCGCGAATTGCCGATAATCTGGAAAATCGCCCAGGGATCGATCAAGAACAAGCTGGTCTTCCTGCTTCCAGCCGCCTTGCTGCTGGGACAATTTGCGCCAGTCCTGATCCCGTTCATCCTGGTTCTGGGCGGGCTGTTCCTCTGTTACGAGGCGGCGGAAAAGACACTCGAATGGCTCAAGGTCGACGAGACGACGAAGCACGAGCAGCCGGCGATCGTCGAGGGCCATGGCCGGGAAGAGGAAATGGTCTCCGGCGCGATCCGCACCGACCTGATCCTGTCCGCCGAGATCATGGCCATCGCCCTGTCCGAAGTCACCGACCAGGTCTGGTGGCAGCAAGGGATCATCCTCGCACTGATCGGCATCGTCATCACCGTGGCGGTCTATGGTGCCGTCGCCCTGATTGTCAAAATGGACGATATCGGGCTGCATCTGGCGAAAGAGAATGACGGTGTCATTGCTTCCTTTGGTCGCGGGCTGGTGAAATTCATGCCCAAGCTACTGACGTCCATCTCGATCATCGGTACGCTCGCCATGGCCTGGGTCGGCGGCGGACTGCTGGTCCATAATATCGCTGCGATAGGCTGGCACGGGCCGGAGCATCTGATCGACATCCTGTCGCATCCGCTGGTCGGCCTGTTCCCGGCCTCGACCAAGATGCTGGTCGGCGGGATTGCCTTTGCCATCCTGTCCGGTGTTCTCGGAACCCTCGTCGGCGCGGGAATCGCGCCACTGGTGCACCGATTCATTCCCCATGGAGAGGGGCACTGAAACAATGGATATGAATAATCAATTCGTCATTGCGAGGAGCGACAGCGACGAAGCAATCCAGAGCGGCAAGCGACGCCCTGGATTGGTTGACCTGCGGTCGCCTTCGGCCCGCTGCGCTCGCAATGACGGTAACGGAGAAATGGAATGAAACTCGACAGAATGAACCATATCGGCGTGGTCACGCCCTCGATCACCGATAGCATCGCCCACTGGCGAGACGTCATGGGTGCCACGTCGATTTGCGAACCCTTTGACCTACCGGAGCAGGGCGTGAAGGTTTGCTTCGTGGATACGCCTGCCGAGGGGCCGACCAACGGCACCCAGATCGAACTCATCGAGCCACTGGGTGAAGACAGCCCGATCTTCGGCTTCCTGACCAAGAACCCGCTCGGCGGCCAGCATCATGTCTGTTTCGAAGTGCCGGACATTCATGCCGCCAAGGCCGAGTTCGAGGCAATGGGCAAGCGCGTCCTCGGCGAACCGCGAATCGGCGCGCATGGCACGCTTATCTTTTTTGTGCATCCCAAGGATATGGGCGGGATGCTAACCGAAATCATGGAAACGCCCCAGGGGCATTAATGCTGCACTCGTCATCCTGATCTTGTTTCAGGACCTCGCTGGATCCTGAAACGAGTTCAGGATGACGAGACATTTCAAAAGGACCGAATATGGATTTCCAAAACATCAAGCTCGACATCGCCGATCAGGTCGCCACCATCACGCTCAATGTGCCGGAACGGCTCAACGCCTGTTCGCTGGACATGGCCGATGATATCAACAACGCGATGGACCATCTGGGTGACGCGCGGGTGCTGGTCATCACCGGCGAAGGCAAGGGCTTCTGTTCCGGTGCCGATCTTCAGGGCGGGCGCGACAGCGAGATTTCCGGCGGACAGGGCAGCTACAAGGCGCTGACCCGCCATTATAATCCGATGCTGCTCAAGCTGCACAAGCTGCCGATACCCACGATCAGCGCGGTCAACGGTCCCGCTGCGGGCGTCGGCTGTTCCATCGGCCTGGCCCCCGATTTCGTGATTGCCAGCGAAAAAGCCTATTTTCTGCAGGCTTTCGTCAATATCGGGCTGGTGCCGGATGGCGGAGCGAGCTGGATGCTGACTCGCCTGGTCGGCAAGGCGCGCGCCACCGAGATGATGATGCTCGGTGAAAAACTGCCTGCTGCCAAGGCCCTGGAATGGGGCGCGATCCACAAGGTGGTCGAGCCGGATGCCCTGATGGACGAAGCCATGGCCCTGGCCAAGCGGCTTGCCGGCGGCCCCACCGTGGCCTTGGGTGTGATGCGCAAAAATCTGGCCGAAGCGCTGGAATGCGACTATGCCACGGCCTTGCTGCGCGAGGCAGAAGGCCAGAGGATTGCCGGCGACAGCAATGATGCGAGGGAAGGGGCGATGTCCTTCCTCCAGAAGCGCAAGGCCGAGTTCAAGGGGGAATGAAGCCCGTTCGCCCAGAGCCTGTCGAACCCCGCCTCTCGAAAAAGAAGCACCCTTCGACAAGCTCAGGGCTAACGGCTATCAAAGCTGAATATTTACACACAGGACCGATATGACCGACAAACCGACGATCAAGGACTGGCAGGAACTGGCCGACAAGGAAGTCAGGGGCCGCGACCTCACCTGGCAAACCCCGGAAGGCATTGATGTCAAGCCGCTCTATACGGCGGAAGATGTCAGCGAAAAGGGCATTGATCCGGGCCTGCCCGGCTTCGGTCCGTTCACCCGCGGCGTCAAGGCCAGCATGTATGCCGGGCGGCCCTGGACCATCCGCCAATATGCGGGCTTCTCGACCGCGGAGGAATCCAATGCCTTCTATCGTCGCAATCTGGCGGCGGGGCAGAAGGGCCTGTCGGTGGCCTTCGATCTGGCGACCCACCGCGGCTATGACAGCGACCATCCTCGCGTCGTCGGCGATGTCGGCAAGGCCGGCGTGGCCATCGACAGCATCGAGGATATGAAAATCCTGTTCGACCAGATCCCGCTCGACGAAATGTCGGTATCGATGACGATGAACGGCGCGGTGATTCCGTGCCTCGCCTTCTACATCATCGCGGCGGAAGAGCAGGGCGTGTCGCAGGACAAGCTGTCCGGCACGATCCAGAATGATATTCTCAAGGAATTCATGGTCCGCAACACCTATATCTATCCGCCGGCACCAAGCATGCGGATCATTTCCGACATCATTGCCTACACGTCCGAGCATATGCCGAAATTCAACAGCATCTCGATCAGCGGCTATCATATGCACGAAGCCGGCGCGACGGCGGTGCAGGAGCTGGCCTTCACCATTGCCGACGGCCGCGAATATGCCAAGCAGGCGATGGAGACGGGCTTGGATATCGATGCCTTTGCCGGGCGTCTGAGCTTCTTCTTCGGGATCGGCATGAATTTCTTCATGGAAGTCGCCAAGCTGCGCGCGGCGCGGACGCTGTGGTATCGGGTGATGGACGAACTGGGTGCAAAGTCCGAACGCTCCAAGACCCTGCGCACTCATTGCCAGACCTCCGGCGTCTCGCTGACCGAGCAGGACCCCTATAACAACGTCATCCGCACCACGATCGAGGCAATGGCCGCGACCCTGGGCGGCACCCAGTCGCTGCACACCAACGCGCTCGACGAGGCGATCGCGCTGCCGACCGACTTTTCCGCCCGCATCGCTCGCAACACGCAGATCGTGCTGCAGGAAGAAGCCGGGATCACCAAGGTCGTCGACCCGCTTGGCGGCAGCTATTATGTCGAGGCGCTGACCGATGAACTGGTCGAACGCGCATGGGAGATTATCGAAAAGGTCGATGCCGAGGGCGGCATGGCCAAGGCGGTCGCCGATGGCTGGCCCAAGGCGATGATCGAGGAAGCCGCCGCCGGACGGCAGGCTGCGGTCGACAAGGGTGATGCGGTGATCGTCGGCGTCAACAAATATCGCCGTAAAGCGGAAGATCCGATGGAAACGCTGGATATCGACAATGCCAGGGTCCGCCAGGGACAGATCGCCCGGCTCGAGAAGATGCGCGCCGAACGTGACGAGGCGGCCTGCCAGAAAGCGCTCAAGGCGCTGACCGAGGGAGCACGATCAAATGGCAATGTCCTGGCGCTCGCGGTTGATGCCGCTCGCCAGCGGGCATCGCTTGGCGAGATTTCAGACGCGATGGAAGCGGTCTTCGGCCGCTACGAAACCCGGCCGACGCCGGTCAAGGGCATCTACGGCAAGGCCTATGAGGGCAATGCCCGCTACGCCATGGTCATCGAGGGTGTCGATGCCGTGTCCCAGCGCCTCGGTCGCAAGCCGAAGATCCTGGTCGCGAAAATGGGCCAGGACGGCCATGATCGCGGCGCCAATGTCGTGTCCAGCGCCTTCACCGACATGGGCTTTGACGTGATCTCCGGACCCCTGTTCCAGACCCCGAAGGAAACCGCCGAGCTGGCCCTGTCGGAAGGCGTCGATGCGGTCGGTGCCTCCAGCCTCGCAGCAGGCCACAAGACCCTGATCCCCGAACTGATCAACCTGCTGAAGGAAGCCGGACGGGGCGACATCAAGATTTTCGCCGGCGGCGTGATCCCGGCCAAGGATTATGAATTCCTGCGCAACAGCGGCGTCGTCGGAATCTATGGACCGGGCAGCAATATTGTGGAATGTGCCGCCGACATATTGAGATTGCTGGGGCATAATATGCCTCCCGAAGAGGAAGCTGCGGAATGAGTTTGGACGAAACAAGCCGTGCACCTGCGCAGGCAGGTGCCCATCTCTCGCCATCGCGTCCGGACGATCAGGTCCGAGATGGGTCCCTGCCTGCGCAGGGACACGCGGTGCGCAACGACTGGACCCGCGAGGAAATAGCGGCGCTGTTCGACCTGCCGTTTGACGATCTCGTCTTTCAGGCGGCAACCGTCCACCGCGAACATCACACACCGGGCCAGGTGCAGCTGTCGACCCTGCTGTCGATCAAGACCGGTGGCTGCCCGGAGGATTGCGGCTATTGCAACCAGTCCGCTGGCGCAAAATCTGGCCTGAAGGCGGAGAAGCTGCTCGATGTCCGTACCGTCCTGCAGTCGGCTGCCCAGGCCAAGGATGCGGGTACCTCGCGCTTCTGCATGGGCGCGGCCTGGCGCAATCCCAAGGACCGCGACATGCCGGCAATCATCGAGATGGTGCAGGGCGTCCGGCAAATGGGCATGGAAACCTGCATGACCCTCGGTATGCTGACGAAGGAACAGTCGCAAATGCTCGCCGATGCCGGGCTCGACTATTATAATCACAATATCGATAGCTCGCCGGAATATTATGAGAAGGTGATCACCACGCGCACCTTTGACGACCGGCTTGAAACGCTGGAAAATGTCCGGGGCAGCGGCATCAATGTCTGTTCCGGCGGGATTGTCGGCATGGGCGAGGAACGCGTCGACCGCGTCGGTTTCATCCACGCGCTGGCGACGCTGCCGAGGCATCCGGAAAGCGTACCGGTCAACGCGCTGGTCCCGGTCAAGGGTACGGTGCTGGGCGACATGCTGGCCGACACGCCACTGGCAAAGATCGACGATATCGAATTTGTCCGCACGATCGCGGTCGCCCGGATCACCATGCCCGCCTCGATGGTCCGCCTGTCCGCCGGCCGCGAAAGCATGAGCGAAAGCACCCAGGCTTTGTGCTTCCTCGCCGGTGCCAACAGCATCTTCACCGGCGACAAGCTGCTGACCACCGGCAATGCCGGCGATGACGCGGATCAGGCGCTGTTCGCAAAACTGGGACTGGTGCCGATGGCAGCGGAACCGAGAGAAAATCAACTAGAGGCAGCTGAATAACCTATGTTCAAGAAAATCCTGATCGCAAACCGGGGCGAAATCGCCTGCCGGGTCATCCGTACCGCCCAGAAAATGGGGATCAAGACGGTCGCCGTCTATTCCGATGCTGATGCGCGCTCGCCGCATGTGAAGATGGCGGACGAGGCCGTGCATATCGGGCCTTCGCCCGCTGGCGAATCCTATCTGGTGGCCGAGAAAATCATCCAGGCCTGCAAGGACACCGGCGCGGAAGCCGTGCATCCGGGCTATGGCTTCCTGTCCGAACGGACCAGCTTTGCTCAGGAACTGGCAGACAATGATATCGCCTTCATCGGCCCGCCGATCAACGCCATCGCCGCAATGGGCGACAAGATCGAGTCGAAGAAACTGGCCGAAAAGGCCGGGGTCAGCGTGGTACCCGGTCATATCGGCGAGATTGACGATACCGAACATGCCGTCAGGATTGCCGGGGAAATCGGCTATCCGGTGATGATGAAGGCCAGCGCCGGTGGCGGCGGCAAGGGCATGCGCCTCGCCTGGAACGAAAAGGACGTCCGTGAGGGCTTTGAGGCAACCAAGCGCGAAGGCCTCGCGAGCTTTGGTGATGACCGCGTGTTCATCGAGAAATTCATCGAACAGCCGCGCCATATCGAGATCCAGGTGCTCGGCGACAAGCATGGCAATGTGATCTATCTCGGCGAGCGCGAATGTTCGATCCAGCGCCGCCACCAGAAGGTGGTCGAGGAAGCGCCATCGCCCTTCGTCGATCCCGAAATGCGCAAGAAAATGGGCGAACAGGCCGTCGCTTTGTCGCAGGCCGTTGGCTATTACAGCGCCGGCACGGTCGAGCTGATCGTCGGCGCCGACAAGAGCTTCTATTTTCTCGAAATGAACACCCGGCTGCAGGTCGAGCATCCGGTCACCGAATATATCACCGGTCTCGATCTGGTCGAACAGATGATCCGCGTCGCCTATGGCGAGAAACTGCCGCTGACGCAGGATGAAGTGACGCTGACTGGCTGGGCGGTCGAAAACCGTGTTTATGCCGAAGATCCCTATCGTGGCTTCCTGCCGTCGACCGGTCGGCTGGTCAAATATCGGCCACCGGAAGCCGAGGACGGCATCCGCGTCGATGACGGCGTCGCCGAAGGCGGGGAAGTCTCGATCTTCTATGATCCGATGATCGCCAAGTTGATCACCTATGGCGAAACCAGGATCGAGGCGATCGACCGCCAGATCGACGCGCTCAACCGGTTCGAGATCAAGGGGCCCGGCCACAATATCGATTTTCTCTCGGCGCTGATGCAGCACGAGCGGTTCCGCGCGGGCAATATCACTACCAATTTCATCGCCGAGGAATATCCCGACGGCTTCCAGGGCGCTCCGGCGTCCGACGAACTGCTCCGCAATCTCGCTGCGATCGGTGCCTTTGCCGCGACCGCCCATGCCGACCGGGCCCGCCGCGTCGACAATCAGCTGGGCAAGCGGCTTGATCCGCCCTCCGACTGGCAGGTGAAGATCGGCGACAAGGAGATGGATGTCTCGATTTCGGAGGAAGAAATCGTGGTTGACGGTCAGGATGTCGATCTGTCGACGGAATATACACCGGGCGACAGCCTGATCCTGGCCGAAGTGGCCGGAAAGCCGCTGTCGGTGAAGATTGCCAAGACCGCGGACGGCTTTGCTCTCAACAGCCACGGCGCGACCCACAAGGCCCGCATCCTGCCTGCCCATGTCGCGCAGCATGCGGTACACATGATCGAGAAAATCCCACCCGACCTGTCGAAATATCTGCTCTGCCCGATGCCCGGCCTGCTGGTCGCACTGCATGTCGAGGTCGGCGAAGTGGTGGTCGAGGGCCAGCCTCTGGCCGTGGTCGAAGCGATGAAGATGGAGAATATCCTGCGCGCCGAGAAAAATGGTGTGGTGAAATCGCTGGAGGCCGCAAAAGGCGATAGCCTTGCCGTCGATGCCGTGATACTCGAACTGGAATAAAGCTGCCTTGGGGAGGGCAATTGATGGCCAGTGAAGCAGCAATAGCGGGGCAGCGCGAACCGACCCAGAAGGAAATCCGTCTGGTCATCGCCGCCTCGTCGGCTGGCACGATTTTCGAATGGTATGATTTTTTCATCTACGGCACGCTGGCCGCACTGATCGGCGCTGCCTTTTTCCCATCGGAGAACGAGACGCTGCAATTGCTGCTGGTCTGGGCGGGATTTGCCATCGGCTTCGGCTTCCGTCCGCTCGGCGCGATCTTGTTCGGCTATCTCGGCGACAGGCTCGGCCGTAAATATACATTTCTCGTGACCGTGACCCTGATGGGCATCGCCACTGCCGGCGTCGGACTGATCCCCAGCGCCGCCAGCATCGGCATCGCTGCGCCGGTCATCGTCATCCTGCTGCGGATCATCCAGGGCCTCGCGCTCGGCGGCGAATATGGCGGCGCGGCCATCTATGTCGCTGAACATGCGCCAAAGGAGAAGCGCGGCTTTTACACCAGTTTCATCCAGGCCAGCGTCGCCGGCGGCTTCGTGCTCAGCATCGCCGTGGTGCTTGCCTGCCGCTTCCTGATCCCGCCGGAAGACTTTGTCGCCTGGGGCTGGCGTGTGCCGTTCCTGCTGTCGATCATCCTGCTCGGTATTTCGCTGTGGATGCGCCTGAAACTTTCCGAAAGCCCGGTCTTCCAGGCAATGAAGGAAGCGGGCGAAATGGCCGGCAATCCGTTCACCGAAAGCTTCACTTATCCCGGCAACAAGAAACGGATTTTTGTGGCACTTTTCGGTATCACTGCCGGTCTCACGACGATCTGGTATACCGCCTTTTTCTCCGGCCTGTCCTTTCTGCGCGGCCCGATGCGGGTCGATGACCTGACCGTCGAGATCATGGTCTTTGTCGCAGGTTTCATCGCAATGTCCTTTTACCTGTTTGTCGGCAAATGGTCGGATCGGGTCGGGCGGAAGAAGCCGATAATCATCGGCAATATATTGATCCTGCTGCTACTGTTCCCGAGCTTCTGGGTGATGGGCAATCTGGCCAATCCGGGGCTTTGGGAAAGCGCGAGAACATCTCCCGTGCAGGTCGCGGGACAGCAATGCACCACCGATCCGTTCAGCGACCTGGTCGGGAGCAAGCCGAGCGATTGCGGCAAGATTCTGGAGGCGCTGACCGCGAGCGGGGTGCCTTATGCGGTGGCTGACGCAGATCAGCTGCGGGTCACCGTCGGAGGGGCTGATTTCCCAGTGGCAGAATCGCTGGCGATGAGCACTGCCGATCGCAAGCTGGCCATTGAATCCCGCCTCACCGGACATGGCTATGATTTTTCCGATCGCCAGCCTTCGCCCTTGGCGGTGGCCGGGATAATTGCCGTGCTGCTCTTGCTCGGCGCATTGAGCGCGATGAACTATGGCTCGGTCGCTGCGCTTCTGGCGGAAATGTTCCCGGCCAAGATCCGCTACAGCTCGATGTCGATACCCTATCATATCGGTGCCGGCTATTTCGGCGGTTTCCTGCCGCTCATCGCCGGCTATATCGTTGCCCGGTCCGGCGATGTTTATGCGGGCCTCTGGTATACATGGATATTCGTCTTTATCGCGCTGGTCGTGGGTTGGTGGGGCATACCCGATGATCCGGAAGCGGCGCTCGACGAAGATCGATAAAGGCCCTATCGCTCAACCGATGAGTGAAGCGAACATCCCGATTCCGGCAACTGCGAGAGTGAAGCTCGACCGCAAGGCTCTGGCGGCAAACTGGCACGCGTTGAACCGGCTGTCCGGGGAGGCAAAGGCGGGCGCGGCGGTAAAAGCCAATGGCTATGGCCTGGGCGTGCGCGAAGTCGTGCACCATCTGCTTGCTGCGGGTTGCGAGGATTTTTTCGTCGCCAACTGGCAGGAGGCGCGGGAGATAGAAGGTCTGACCGCCGGCAAGGCTTCGGTTTCGGTGCTCAATGGCGTTCGCGAACCGGACATGCCGTTTGCCGTGCAATCTCCGGCCAAGCCGGTGCTCAACAGCCTCGAGCAGCTGGCGCGCTGGCGCCCTGCGGGCCGACCTTGCGATATCATGATCAACAGCGGCATGAACCGGCTCGGCATCAATGTGGACGATCTCGGCAGCGACCTTTTTTCCGGGTTGGAAATCGATTTGGCAATGAGCCATCTCGCCTCTGCCGATGAGGAGGGACCGCAAAACAGCGACCAGCTGGCCCGCTACAGGGCCGCATTGGCAATCGTGCCCCGCAGCCGGACAAGCCTCGCCAACAGCGCCGGCATCACCCTGGGCAGCGACTATCATTTCGATGTCACCCGCCCCGGGCTGTCGCTGTACGGCGGGGTCCAGCGACCCGAACTGGCCGGGTGCATTCAACAGGTGGCGATGTTGCAGGCGGAAATCCTTCAGGTCCGCACGCTGCAGCCGGGTGACAAGCTCGGCTATAACGCGCAATATATTGCCGGTCATTCGCATGCGGTCGGCATATTGGGCATGGGCTATGCCGATGGCTATTTGCGGGGCTTTTCCAATCGAGGGATTTTTCTGCACAACGGGACAAGGCTGCCGGTGCTGGGCCGCGTCTCCATGGACCTGATCGCGATCGATCTGAGCGATGCTCCCGGCCTCAAGGAAGGCGACTGGGTCGACTGCGACTATGACCTGCGAACAGCGTCAGAACAGTCCGGACTGTCGCAATATGAACTGATCACCGGCCTCGGTCATCGCTTGCCGCGGGACTGGGCATAGCCACCGAAAACTTGCCATCGTAACGCGCTTGCACAATGGAAAATTGCTGCGCAAAAATGCTGCACAACAACAGAAGTTGCGGCAATGCACAAATAGGTTTAGTGCTGGTGCAATATGTAAATAATTGACGGTTGGACCCTGTTTTCGACCACAGGATTCCAACCCTTCGGGAGCTGATATGGCCAAGTCCAAACATAAAGATCCAGGCGATCCGATCATTATCAAAAAATATGCCAATCGCCGCCTCTACAACACCCAGACATCCAGTTATATCACGCTCGACTTTCTTGCCGAGATGACCCGCAATGATCAGGATTTTGTCGTCGTCGATGCCAAGACCGGGGAAGATATCACCCACAATGTGCTGACCCAGATCATCGTTGACGAGGAAAGCAGCGGCAAGCAGATGCTGCCGGTCAAATTCCTGCGTCAGCTGATCTCGATGTATGGCAACAGCATGCAGTCGCTGATGCCATCCTATCTGGAAGCATCGATGGACAATTTCCGCAAGAACCAGAAACAGTTCCAGGAGGCGGTCGAAGGTGCGCTCAACAAAAATCCGCTCGGCCAGATGGCGGTCAAGAACCAGAAGCAGTTTCAGGAAGCGGTTGAAAATGCCTTGAAGGCCAGCCCACTGGCCGGTGTTTTCGAAAAGGCGCTAAGTCTCGGCCAGAGCAGCAGTGAACCGGAAGATGGTGAAAATGCAAGCGTGTCGGAAAAGGACGCCGAGATCATGGCCTTGAAGCAGCAGCTGGCCGATATCCAGTCCAAGATTGACAAGCTCGACCGCTGATAACCGGAAACCAATAATCCGCAGGAAAACCAAGTGAAGAAAAATGCTCTTTCCATCACCCGTGAAGATGATTTTGCGGGATGGTACCAACAGGTAATTGCCGAAGCGGACCTTGCCGAGGAATCGGGCGTACGCGGCTGCATGATCATGCGGCCGTGGGGCTATGGCATCTGGGAACGGGTGCAATATCTGATGGACCAGCGGATCAAGGCCACGGGGCATGAAAATTGCTATTTCCCGCTGTTCATTCCGCTCAGCTATTTCGCCAAGGAAGCCGAGCATGTTGAAGGCTTTGCCAAGGAAATGGCGGTTGTCACGCATCATCGGTTGATGAAAAGCGAAGATGGCGGGCTGGTTGTTGATCCGGATGCCAAACTGGAAGAACCGTTGGTGGTTCGGCCAACATCGGAAACCGTGATCGGCACCGCCTTTGCGCGTTGGGTGCAAAGCTGGCGCGATCTGCCGGTGATGATCAACCAGTGGGCGAATGTCGTGCGCTGGGAAATGCGGACCCGGATGTTCCTGCGGACCAGCGAATTTCTCTGGCAGGAAGGCCATACGGCGCATGCGTCGAAAGCCGAGGCAATGGAAGAAACGCTGAATATCCTGGAAATGTACCGGGAATTTTCCGAGACGGTGCTGGCCATGCCGGTCGTTGCCGGAGAGAAGCCGGAGAATGAACGTTTCCCCGGTGCCGATGCGACCTATTCGATCGAGGCGATGATGCAGGATGGCAAGGCCTTGCAGGCCGGAACCAGCCACTTCCTCGGCCAGACCTTCAGCAAGGCGCAAAATATCCGCTTCCAGGACAAGGATGGCGAATTCCAGTTCGCCTATACCACCAGCTGGGGCACCTCGACCCGTCTGATCGGCGGCGTCATCATGACTCATGGCGATGATGACGGCATGCGCGTGCCGCCGCTGATTGCACCCTATCAGGTGGTGATCGTGCCAATGCTGCGCGACAAGCCGGAAGATGAAGAGGTGCTCGACTATTGCAAGGCGCTGGCAAAGGAAATTGCCGGGCTGAGAGCCTTTGACGAACCGGTCCGGGTCAAGCTCGATATCTCCGGTGCCAAAACCCAGGCCAAGCGCTGGTCATGGCTCAAGAAGGGGGCGCCGATCATTCTCGAAATCGGACCACGCGACATGGCCGAGGACAAGGTCGCGATGATCCGCCGGGATGCGCTCTATCAGGACAGCGGCAAGCTCGACACGAAATTTCTTGCCAAGGCAGAATTTCTGCCCGAAATTCCGGCCTTGCTGGCAGAAATCCAGTCCGCAATGCACGGCGAAGCCAAGCAGCGCCTCGACGACAATATCAGCCGCGGCGTCGAACATTGGTCGGACGTCGAACGGTTCTACAAAGAAAACAAGAAATATCCGGGCTGGCTGGAAGTGCAATGGTGCAAGGCCACTGGCGATGAACTGGAAGCGATCGAAGAGCGGCTCAAGAAGCTGAAGCTGACCATCCGCAATGTGCCGGTTGATGCGGCTGCCGCGGATGGGTCCTGTATCTTCACAGGCAAGCCTGCGGTCGAGCGGATAATCATAGGTAAAGCTTATTAATGGCAGGTCCCAAAAAATCTCACAAACCGAAACAGGTTCCTTCTCGCCAGCAGATACTGGATTTTATCGAGCGATCGGAGCGGCCTGCAGGAAAGCGCGAGATTTCAAAAGCCTTCGGATTGCGGGGGTCGGACAAGATCGCGCTCAAAGCCTTGCTCAAGGACATGACCAAGGAAGGGCTGCTCGCCGGCGAACCGGAGCGGGCTTTGCATAAGGTGGGCGGCGTTCCCAAGGTCACCGTGCTCAAGATTGTCGAGATTGACGGCAATGAAGCGATTGGCATTCCTGAAAAATGGGAAGAAGAGAGTGCACCGGCCCCAAAGATCAGGATCAAGGAAAAAGGCCGTCGCGCCGCGCTGGCGATCGGCGATCGCATTCTGGCGCGCACCGAAGAACGCGGACAGGGCCATATTGCCTTTCTGATGAAGAAACTGGCCCAGAGCAACGAAATGCTGCTCGGTATCGTCGAAAAGGACGAAAAGGATCGCTATTGGTTGAAGCCGGTCGATCGCAAGATCCGCCGTAGCACCGCGATCCTGGAACTGGGCGACGCCGAGCCGGGCAATCTGGTGCTGGCCGAGCCGCTCAAGCGCGGCTCCGAGATCAAGGCAAGGGTGAAGGAAATATTGGGCGATCCGTTCGCCCCCAAGTCGTTCAGCCTGATCGCCATTCACAAGTTCGAAATTCCGCTGCATTTTCCCGATGCCGTGATCGAGGAAGCCGAGCAGGCAACAAAGCTGCCAATCTCGAAAGACAAGCGCGAGGATCTTCGGCATCTGCCGATTGTCGCGATCGACCCGGCCGATGCCCGCGACCATGATGATGCGATCTGGGCCGAGCCGGACGACAGTCCGGACAACAAGGGCGGCTTCAAGGCGCTGATCGCGATTGCCGATGTTTCTTATTTTGTCCGCTCGGGCAGCAAGCTCGACCGCGAAGCCTACAAGCGCGGCAATAGCGTCTATTTCCCCGACCGGGTCGTGCCGATGCTGCCGGAAGCCTTGTCGACCGATGTCTGTTCGCTGAAGCAGGGCGTCGACCGGGCGTCGCTGGTCTGTCACGTCACGATCAATGCCAAGGGGCAGGTGATTGCCTCCCGCTTCACCCGCGCGATAGTCAAACTGGCCGGAAATATCGCCTATGAAGATGCCCAGGCGGCGATGGACGGGAAACTGGACCATCCGCTGAAGAGCAAGGCGCTTGAACCTCTGTGGGCTTGCTGGAAGCTGCTCGCCAAGGCGCGCGACGAACGCGAGCCGCTGAATCTCGATCTGCCCGAAAAACGGGTGGTGTTGGACGATCAGGGCAAGATTGTCGAGATTGCGATCCGCGAACGGCTCGACGCGCACCGCGTGGTCGAGGACTATATGATCGTCGCCAATGTCGCGGCGGCCCGGATGCTGGAATCGAAGAAGTCGCCGGTGATTTATCGGGTCCACGAAACCCCCTCGCGCGAGAAACTGATCGCGCTCAAGGACTATCTCAAGAGTTTCGACATGAGCTTTGCCATGGGCCAGGTGATCAAGCCGGCGGTGTTCAACAATCTGATCGACCAGGTCGATGACGAGTTGCTACTGCCGCTGGTCATGGAACAGATATTGCGCAGCCAGACCCAGGCTTATTACGGCCACACCAACATGGGCCATTTCGGCCTGTCGCTCGGCAGCTACGCCCATTTCACCAGCCCGATCCGGCGCTATGCCGATCTGGTCGTGCACCGCGCCCTGGTCAGCGCCTGCAAGCTCGAGCAGCCGGTGCCGGAGAATGAATCCATCCCTGAATATTCGGGACTGAGCAAAGAGGAAGCGGGGCGTCTAGAACTGATTTCCGAGAAAATCTCCAAGCTGGAGCGCCGCGCGATGAAGGCGGAATGGGAAACCATCGACCGCTATATCTCGGCGCATCTGGCGAACCGGGTCGGCGAAGTCGTGAAATGCCGGATCACCGGAGTTCAGAATTTCGGCTTTTTCGCCACTGTCGAAGACCTGGGCGGCGATGGCCTGGTGCCGGTCCGCACCTTGGGTGCCGAGCGATTTGATTATGACGAGGCGAAACAGCAGCTCACGGGTTCGGACAGCGGCACCACCTATAATATCGGTCAGAAGATCGAACTGCGCTTGGTCGAGGCCAATGCCGCTACCGGCAGCCTGCTTTTCGAGCTGGCCGAGGGGGCCAACCACATGCCGGGCCGCCCGGCTCCCCATCGCGCCGGCAAGGGCAAGCCGCATCGCAAAGGCAAGCAAGGCCGGCCGGCGAATGTCCGCGGCCATATGGGCAAGAGCCGGCGAAAATAATATTGGATTGTAACATGGTCGCCACTCGGCCTGAATGGCGGTAGATTCAATTGCAAAGGAATCCTCCCCATGTCCCGACTGCTGCCCGCCAGAACCGTTCCCGATTTCACCGTCCCGATGACCGACGGTGGCAAGTTTCAGCTGAGCCAGCGTCTCGGAGACAATTTCACGCTGCTGCTGTTTTACCGGGGTCTTCATTGCCCGATCTGCAAGATGCAGCTTCGCAACCTGCAGCGCCATCTCGGTGATTTTGCCAAGCGCGGCATCACGGTGGTCGCGATCAGCATGGACAGCAAGGACCGCGCGCAGAAATCGGCAGAGGAATGGGGGGTGGACGACCTGATGATCGGTTATGGTCTCGACGAAATCCTCGCGCGCGATCTCGGCCTCTATATTTCCTCCGGACGCCCCGGCAGCGAGGAACCCTCGATATTTTCCGAGCCGGCCCTGCTGCTGGTCAAGCCCAACCAGACCCTCTATTTCGCCAGCATCCAGAGCATGCCGTTCACTCGGCCCTCGCTCGACCAGCTGCTGCAAGGCATCGACCATGCGATCGAGTCTGGCTATCCGGCTCGCGGCGCGCTGGCCGCCGACGGTTCAGCTTAGCCGGTCGATCTCGTCCTTGCTCAGCGATCCGGGGACAACCATCACCGGGCAGGGAAGGGAACCGGCCTCGGTGGCGGCAAAATGGCTGACCAGCGGCCCCGGCGCACCGGTGGCAGCCGCCCCCAGCACCAGCGCCGCCAGACCGTCTACCTCGTCCATCATCGCCCGCACGACCTTTGGGCCCTTGCCCTGCTTGACCGTGATCGAGGGACGGATGCCGGTTTCCTCGAACAGGCTGCCGGCGGCACCGGAGACCAGCGCCTCGGCCCGGTTCTTCGCTTCTTCCTCGAGCGTTGCCTGCACCCCGCCCCAGGCGACGAAATCCTCGCTCTCGACCAGCGCCAGGATATGCAGCGCGCTGTTCGTTTTCATCGCCCGGCGCGACGCAAAGCGCAGCGCCAGACTGGCCTCGTCGGTCTCGTCGATCACCACAAGATATGTACGCATGAACCCTCCTCGCCCTGTCAGAAACACCTGTTGCGATAAAAATGCCGACAAGGCAAGCCAGCGCCCTTGACGCCATAAGCTCAATGTTGGACAGCTTGGGGCGAAAACAGGACTGATACAGGAAAACCGGCCATGCCCATCAATCTGCAAATGCCTGCGCTCTCCCCGACGATGGAAGAAGGGACGCTTGCCAAATGGCTGGTGAAGGAAGGCGATAGCGTCTCCTCCGGCGATTTGCTGGCCGAGATCGAGACCGACAAGGCAACGATGGAATTCGAGGCGATCGACGAAGGCGTGATCGCCAAGATCATGGTTCCCGAAGGCACGGAAAATGTGAAAGTCGGCGCCGTGATCGCCATTATCGCCGAAGAAGGCGAAGATGCGGACGAGGTTGAAGCGCCTGCTGCGACCAAAGAAAAGCAGGCGGAAAAATCCGCTGCCAAGACGGAAAAGCCGGAGCAGAAATCAGACGAGGAGCCGGCAGAAAAAGAAGAAGCCAAGTCTGCATCGCCGCCCCCGCCAGCCCCGGCCCCTGCAGCCAAAAGCGCATCGGATTCCGGCGATGACCGACTCAAGGTCAGTCCGCTGGCGCGCCGTCTCGCCGAGCAGAAAGGCGTCGATCTGGCGGCTGTCTCCGGCTCCGGCCCTGGCGGGCGGATTGTCAAGGCGGATATCGACGCGGCAGAGGGCGGTACGGCGCCGGTCAAGAGCGAAAAAGCCGAAGACAGGCCCGCTCGTGCCGAGCCTGCCGAAGCACAGGCAAAGCCAGGTGCGGCCGCCACTTCGAGCGATTTCGATATCCCGCACACCGCCGAAAAACTATCCGGCATGCGCAAGACCATCGCCCGCCGCCTGACCGAGGCGAAGCAGACGATCCCGCATTACCGGGTCAGCATCGACGTCAATATCGACAAGCTGCTGAAACTGCGCGGCGAGCTCAACGCGTCGCTGGAAGCGCGCGGCATCAAGCTGTCGGTCAATGATCTGCTGATCAAGGCGCAGGCAGTCGCGCTGATGCAGGCACCGGACAGCAACGTCAGTTACACCGAGGAAAAAATGATCCGCTACCAGCGCGCCGATATCGCGGTGGCGGTAAGCATACCCGGCGGTCTGATCACCCCGATCATCACCAGCGCCGACACGAAATCGCTCAGCGCCATCGCCACCGAGATGAAGGATCTGGCCGAGCGTGCCAAGGCCGGCAAGCTGAAGATGCACGAATATCAGGGCGGCACCGCCAGCCTCTCCAACATGGGCATGTTCGGAGTGACCAGCTTCGATGCCGTGATCAACCCGCCGCAGGGCATGATCCTCGCGATCAGCGCGGGCATCAAGAAGCCCGTTGTCATCGATGACAGCGTCCAGATCGCGACGATCATGACGGCAACCGGCAGCTTTGACCATCGGGCCATCGATGGTGCGACCGGCGCGGCCTTTATGAAGGCCTTCAAGGAAACAGTGGAGAATCCATTGGGAATGTTAGCCTGATGGATATTTCAAAAATGTCACCGGCAATCCGGACGATTGCCATGCCGACCGATAGTAACCCTTATGGGGCAATGTTCGGAGGCTGGCTGATGGGCCAGATGGCACAGGCTGGCGGCGCACTCGCCGCGCGGCACAGTAAACGCAAATCTGTGGTCGTAGGCGCCGACGAACTGCGCTTCACTCACCCGGTCAGTGTGGGTGATGAGTTGTCCATCTTTGTCGAGTTTATCAAGATCGGCCGCAGTTCGATGACCGTTCAGGCTGAAGCCTATCGCCGCGACCGGCACAGCGAGGAAATGATGAAGGCCGCTTCGGGGAAATATACGTTTGTGTCGGTCGATGAGGACAACCAGCCGTCACAAATCAATCGGGAAGAAGCTATGTGATCAAAAGAATTGCTATGGGTAGTTTGGTAAACTGCAGCATGGATGCTATTCAATTGATGAAGTTGTTAAAAGAACTTCGCAAGAAGTTACTGGGGATGTTGGATTGGCAATAGAGTTTAGTGAATATCTGAACAGGCCCATTGTGGCATCGCTGGTTGGGGCTCTCGTGGGTGCACTTATTGCATCTTTTTTGGCACCTTGGGTGCAATCCAATTTCTTTCATTCGAATAATGTTAATCCGGTTTATGAAATTGAATTTTCCCAAAATACAAACCAACTGCCGCAAAAGGCGTGCGAAAAACTGTATGACGGTAAAGGTAATTACTGCAAAATATTGTCGATTAATTTAGTTAATTCGTCTGAAGAAGACCTGGATAACTTCACACTTCGGGTGGCGATTGAGAAAATATCACCAAATCAAGATGTCGGATTGTTCGACGAGAAGGCCGAATTTAGTGATCAATTCTTTGAAGGCGACATAGTCAAAAAGAAGCTATCTGACACAACGTTTGATTTGGTGTTTTCTAGATTTCCGCGAGCAAGTAATTACCGATGGATATTCATCGCAGAAAATGCCGCTAGAATTAAGGTTCGTTCCTTAGACAGCCGAATAGAATTGAATGACACTGACGTGTTAGTTCTCACAGGCTCCACCCCGTCGAGTTGGGCAGCATGGTTCACAACATTTTTGGCAGTATGCGGAGCGTTGATTGGCGTTCTAAGTTCTTATGTATTAAGAAAAAAGTATAGACAGAAAAACTAGGAATTATAAGATGGCCACTCAATACGACCTCATCGTTCTCGGTTCCGGCCCCGGTGGCTATGTCGCCGCCATTCGGGCCTCGCAACTCGGACTGAAAACCGCGATTGTCGAACGGGAAAATCTCGGCGGCATCTGTCTCAACTGGGGCTGTATCCCGACCAAGGCGATGCTGCGTTCGGCCGAGGTGTTCCACAATATGAAACATGCCGCGGACTATGGTCTGGTAGCCGAGAAGATCAGCGCCGATCTGGACGCCATCGTCAAGCGTTCACGCGGCGTTGCCAAGCAGCTCAACCAAGGCGTCACCGGCCTGATGAAGAAGAACAAGATCGATGTCGTCATGGGTGATGGCAAGATCACCGCGCCCGGCGAGATGACCGTAAAGACCGACAAGGGCGACGAGGAACTCACCGCCAAGAATATCATCATTGCCACCGGCGCCCGCGCTCGCGATCTGCCATTTGCCAAGGCCGATGGCAAGCGCATCTGGACCTATCGTCATGCCATGACGCCACCGGAACTGCCGAGCAAGTTGCTGGTCATCGGTTCCGGCGCGATCGGCATAGAATTTGCCAGCTTCTACAACGACATCGGCGTCGATGTGACGGTGGTCGAAATGCTCGATCGGGTCGTGCCCGTAGAGGATGAGGAAATCTCAA
>Ga0209643_1001430_pt1 | contig 22565 bp, 22 predicted proteins | sample AutmiccBRH37_all_FD_187383 | JGI IMG/M metagenome (GOLD analysis project Ga0209643, IMG submission 187383) | Deep subsurface microbial communities from Mt. Terri, Switzerland - Autotrophic microbial communities BRH/37_all (SPAdes) (version 2) | ecosystem: Environmental > Aquatic > Deep... | reverse complement strand
GCATGATCCGTATGCCTATCTCAAGGATGTGCTCACACGACTGCCGGCGCAGAAGGCCAGCGCTCTGGTCGAGCTGCTGCCGCACAACTGGGTATCCGCCGGCAAGGTGTAATGCCCGTTCGCTTACAAAACGACGGCCCCGTGAGGGAGCCGTTGAACATCGTCGAGCGATGCCCGTCCAGGGAGGGATGGCCGAGCTCGATTCTCCAGAAGGTAGCTGGTGACACGAGTGTTGAGCCCACCCAACTAGGGTGACGGAAATTTCTGGGGTTCCGGCTTACATCCCCAAGAGGGGCGAAAGGGAAAGAATAATTACTATTGATCTTGCCGCGCCTAGGATCTCGTCACTTTCTGTATAGTCGACCGCGATGATCGCGGCGCCCAGCATCAGTGGGTGAGGAATGCTAAGTGCGATCATTCAGTGCAGCCATTTCGCAATGGTACCCTGCGGCTCGTGCGTCAATATCACTCTCCTGATCAGATGCCCACAGCAGGAACGCAAGCGCTATACGAATAGCTCTGCAAGTGAAACTGAAAAATCGTTTTTGAGAAGGCAGACCTTCTGCTTAGGCTATTGGACATTCCCCGCAGAAGGCCGCCTTAGGGCAGCTAAAAAGCGATGCTCTTCGCTTGAGCGGAGGCCTTCTACTTAACAGCCCAAACCTCGTCCGCCAGCTGACCCTTCCGATAGGTCATGGTTTGAATAACCTGAAGCTCTTTTTGGCCTTTATACAGGACCCTGGCAGAGACAGTTGTTTCGTCCACAGATGCTTTCTCAACCAGCTCTTCTATGTTTGCGGATAGCGGACCTTGGCCTTCCACGAACTTTTGCCACACTTTTTCGATCGAGTCTGTACCGTCATACGATCCCTGCAATGGCCCACCTTTCCAGGAAAGATGGGCATAGGGTGCATACTGGCCTAGCAACGCTGGCAGGTCATTTTCCGCTATTGCCCGGATGTGTAGCCTGGCGTCATCTTCAGCCGTGCCGGCTTGTGCAAGACCTGCAGAGGCCAGGAGAAAGAGAGTCATGGGGAGTGCTTTGATATTCATAGGGGCGTCCTAAAAGGAAAGAACCAGCGTACTCCGTGTGAGCACACGCTAGTACTACGCCCCGCTAAGGTTTTTATTCCGAATTTTTTCTGGAGACTGGAATAATTTGCTCACCTGATCGTCTAGCGTCTGACAGCTAACCAAGCAGGCCTCTAATCAAATGACGCAAGGGATCACAGACGAACAGTTCCGAGAGCTTCTTCCTCGTCTTCGCCGTTTTGCTCTATGGCTCACGCGAAACAGCGCTACCGCTGACGACCTAGTGCAGTCTTCGGTCGAGAAGGCTTTAACTTGGCGCGGTACGCGTCAGGAAGACGGCGATCTACGCGCTTGGTTGTTCACCATTTTGTATCGGCAGTTCATCGACGGCCAGCGTCGCCAGCGTCGCTATGCTCGAATACTTTCAATTTTCACTTATGTTGACGAAGAGACCAGCGCTACTGAGGATGTAGCCGAAGCGCAATCCACGCTTGAAGCTTTCGGCAAGCTCACAGCTGAGCAACGAGCATTGCTCCTCATCGTAGGAGTTGAAGGGCTAAGTTACCGCGAAGCGGCAGAAAGCCTGGGTATTCCTATCGGGACCGTAATGTCCCGGCTGGCCCGCGCCCGCCAAGCGCTACGCGTTTTAAGCGAAGGGCAGATTAATCTTCCATATATGCGGTTACTGAAATGAAGCCGACCCTACCGACCTCAGATGAATTGAGCGCTTTCATAGATGGCGAACTCCCACCACGTCGAATGGCAGAAATCGAATCGTTAGCGGCCAAGGACTCAGAGCTAGCTCAAAAAGTCGCCTCGCTTGAATACGATGCTCAGCAGCTTCGGGCAGCGTTAGCTGGGCTTCCTACAAGTGCGCCTGCGATTGAGTTAGATCCGGCACGGCTTCGAGTTGAAATAAAGCAACGGCGGCAACGGCTCGTTGCGACTGCGGCTTCGCTAGTCCTAGCGCTAACGCTTGGCATCACTGGGGGGTGGCATGGTCGAGGAGCATTCACTCCATCAACTGGCCTGCCGATGGCTGACGCTGTTGAAGCCTATCGCTTATTTAACAGCGTTAGCTCTCCGGCCGTTGATCTCGCTACCCATGAAACCAGCACACTGCAGCGTTGGCTTGATTCGCACTTTGAGGCCGCAGCACCCATGCCGGACTTCGAACCGTACGGATTTCGGCCGGTCGGCGCGCGCTTGATGGCCACCGACCAAGGAGCCGCCGCCATGGTGCTGTATAGGGATGATCGAGGCGAGACCATACTGTTTTACGTTCGGCCTCCAGGGCACAAAACTATTGGCCGAGGTAGCCGACGAGCTGAGGGCTTAGTCGCCCAATACTGGGCGGACGGGACGTATCACTATGCTGTTGTGAGCCAAGGCACCAGTCCAAGATCCGCAGCCGTACAGCAAGCTATAGCTCCTTTGATATAGCGCGAATCGATAGAGCAGGTCCGGTGTAAGGTTCAGACGTGAGGAATGATAACGGCCTGTAAGCAAATATTAACAACTGGCCTATGAATGCGATATTCCAGGCAAAGGCGCGTGAGAAGCTCTGGGCGATATCTCGAAGACTGGAACCAGCCGGCCGCTTACAGATGACGGAATTAGGGATTCCTCTACCGCCCCTGCAGCGAGTCCATCCGGACGCTTAGAGTGGGTTGAGGCGTTCCGATGTGAGGCCGAACTGCGCTTCGGCAAGCTCCACCATCGTCCGAGTCGAGTTCGCCAGTGCAGTGGGCCGGGGTAGCTTCCGCATCCGTGCTCAGTGTCGATCAGGTATTTTGAAGAGTGGGCAAAGTAGGCCTAGCCGCTTGGCACCCCGAGAGCGCGGCCCTGTCATTGTTCGGCGCCCCCTTACTCTCAGTGATCCGCACTGGCATGTCGCGCTGAGGCGAGCCTGCCAGTTCGCGGCGGGGGTTGTCGGAGCTGCTTTAGACATCCCCTGGCCCGTGGTGTGCGCAACAGCATCAAAGCTGCGCCCAAGCTGAAGTAAAGTGTCCAAAGTGCGATATCCGATCGAACCACCCACAACATGTGCAGCAGCACTAAGCCGAGTATCAGGTAGACCAGCCGGTGCAGTGTTTTCCAGCGAGCACCAAGCATACGCATGCTAAAACGGTTAGATGTCGCCGCGAGCACGAGCAGACTCAGCCACGCCAGTGCTCCAACGATGATGTAGGGACGCTCGGTCAGCTCTGTACTGAGCTGCGACCATTCCTCCCCTAAGATAAACAGCAGATACGACACCAGGTGTAAGCATCCATAGGCGAAAGTCCATAGGCCGAGCTGTCTTCGGACTAGAGACCAGCCGGCCCAGCGCGTCACCCATTGCAAAGGCGACAGCGACAGCGTGAGGAGCAGGAGAATTAGGCCTCCAAGCCCTAGCCGCTCGACCAGTACTTTCCCAGGGTCAGGCCCGAGCGCAGAAGTCCACGCCTGATAGAGCCATAGCAGCGGCCAGACGGCCGCAGCGATGAACACTGCGCTGCGAAAGACCGGATGCTTCATCAGTAGAACTTGCTCAGATCCATCCCCTGATAAAGGCTCGCCACCTCGTCCTCGTATCCATTGAACATTAGCGTGTCGCGTACGTTCGGGCTGAAGAGATTGGTAGGCAGGCGCCGCTCGCGGGATTGCGTCCAGCGCGGGTGATCCACCTTGGGATTAACATTGGCGTAAAAGCCATACTCCTGAGGCGCAAGATTCTGCCAAGTCGTGTACGGTTGCTCTTCAACGAGGCTGATGCGCACTATCGACTTGATGCTTTTGAAGCCGTATTTCCAAGGTACGACCAGCCGCATCGGCGCACCGTTTTGCTCGGCTAGGACGCGACCATACATGCCGACCGCCATAATCGTAAGGGGATGCATGGCTTCATCCATTCGCAGCCCTTCGCGATACGGCCAGTCAATCAGACCAAAGCGTGACTTCACGGCTGGCATCACTTCGGGCAAAACCGCCGTCTGGAAGCTCACATACTTGGCGCCACCCGTGGGTTCGGCACGCTTGATCAGCTCAGCGAGGGGGAAGCCCAGCCAGGGAATAACCATCGACCAGGCTTCCACACAACGCAGCCGATAGATGCGCTCCTCAAGCCGGTGGGGCTGCACGAGGTCTTCAATACTATAGGTGCCAGGCTTGCCTACCGCGCCGTCTATTTCAACCGTCCAAGGCTGCGTATCCATTGCACCGGCACGTTTCGCCGGGTCATCCTTGTTTGCGCCAAATTCATAAAAATTGTTATAGCCAGTTGCGTCGTCGAAGGGCGTAATGGCTTCTCCACTGGCTATCATTGCCTTCCACCGAGCGGCCTGCAGTTTGTTGGAAAACCAAGCCGGTTGCTTGCCTGGCACCTGAACGTCATATGGCCCCGCTCCCTGCTCCGCGCGGCAAAGCCCCGGCAAGGCGATTGCAGCGACGCCAGCAGCACCTGCTATGAACCGCCGCCTAGATAGATATAAAGCTTCCGGAGTGATCTCCGATGGCTGGCAACGGGAATTGCTTGGTATCTCTACTAGCATGAAGGCCTCGCTATGATTCGTTGGCCTTGCAGCGATCCACTGCGGGCCTTGACCCGTCCGATGCCGCTCCGATTGCGCGTTGCAGGCGTACCTGCCCCAGCCGGGATAACTGCAGCATCAAGTCGGCTGGGATTATGAACGCACTCGGTTGCATACCGGCGTACTCGTATTACGAGCGCCACTACGATTTATTCCCAAAAGCGTTAGGCTTCATCGAAATCTCTTTTCATGGGCATCCAGTGCCTGGAACGAGGACTGCTTCGTAGTCCACTGACGTCAAATGCGAGCAAGGACACTCACCGATGCCAGCCCACCACCGGTCAGAAGGACAAACAGGCACAGCGCGAGAGCAAACGGTTTGATCCCCAATGCAGCCAGCTTTTCCAGCCGCGTCTCGTATCCCAGCGCCGCCATGGCCATGGTTAGCGCGACCTGACCGGCCAGCACCAACCCGTCATGTAGTGCTGTCGGCAGATGCACAATGCTGTTAAAGCCAACCATCACCAGGAACCCAAAGGCGAACCAAGGGATCACCAAGGTCCCCCGCCTGGTGCTATCCGCCGCGGTTCGCCGCTTGAGCCACCATTGGCCTACCAGCAACAGGAAGGGGACCAGCAGCATGACGCGTACGAGCTTGACGATCACAGCGTTGGCCAAGGCCGCTGGTCCCACTGCGTCGCCAGCGGCGATAACCTGCGCCACCTCGTGAATCGTTGCTCCGAGGTAAACGCCAAACTGAGCTTCGTCCATTCCGGTGAGCGGGTACAGCAGTGGATACACGAGCATCGCCAGCGAGCCGAACAACACTACGGTTGCCACGGCCATCGAAGTCGCCGCAGGACGTGCGCGAATGGTCGCTTCGGTCGCCAGTACCGCAGCCGCCCCACAAATCGCACTGCCTGCGCAGGTTAGCAGCGTGGTCTCGCAATCAAGCCCGAGCACCCGGGTGCCGAATTGATACCCGACCAACATCACGGTTCCGATGACGAGTACGTCGAGGAGCAGGATAGACGGACCCAGTGCGCCGATCTGCTGCAGCGTCATCGACAGGCCGAACAGCACGATGCCACCCCGCAGCAACCAGCGCGTAGCGAAATGCAGGCCGGGGCGCGCTGCCGACGCCAGCCGTTCGAGACGGGGCAGATTACCCATAATCAGGCCCAGCAAAAGCGCAAACACCAATGGACTGAATCCGCTCTCGCGCAGCCCAGGGATTAGCTTTAAGCCGTAGCCGCCGGCAGTCAGGATTCCACAGAGCATTAGCCCCTGCCACATAGTCGCTCTCCTCTGGCGCTTGTCGTTGCCCAAGGCTAGGTGCAAGGTAACGGCTATGTGAAAGTGGTTATAACGATATAACTAGTCGGAAAAAACACTATGCATTTAGGAGTTAGTTTTCGTCACCTACAGGTTTTCGTCGCCGTAACGCGCGCCGGCACAGTCAGCGCGGCCTCGCAAAACCTGAGTCTGTCGCAGTCGGCCACCAGCCAGTCGCTTGCCGATCTCGAGAAACACCTCGGCGTGCCCCTCTTCGAGCGACTCGGCAAGCGGTTGCAACTTAATGAGCTAGGCCGTCGACTGCTGCCCAAGGCCGAGCAACTGCTATATGACTTGGACACCTTCGTCGAGTCCGCTCGCGAGCCAGATGGTGAACTCCAAGGCATGCTGACCGTTGCGGCCAGTGCAACTATCGGAACCTACTTACTGCCTGGGCTGGCTGGGCGGTTCAGCGAGCGACACCCAGCGGTGGACCTTCAGATACGGCTTCGCAATACCGGCGAAGTGATCGCTGACCTGTTGCGGCTTGAGGCTGACCTGGGCCTGATCGAAGGCCAGTGCAGAGATCCGAAGCTCAAATCTGAAGTCTGGCGGCACGACGAGATGGTGGTAGTTTGCAACCCGGCGCACTCACTTGCCTCGCAAGGGCGTCTAGCCGACTCGGACATTCCGACCGAGCCTTGGATCTTGCGTGAACCCGGCTCGGGTTCGCGTGCGGTATTCGAAGCGGCCGTCCGTCCGCTCGTCGAGCGCATTAGGGTGCGAATGGAGCTGAGCCAGCACGAGGCCATCAAGCAAGCCGTACGTACCGGCTTCGGGTTGGGCTGCCTGCCGCGGCTAAGCGTGGCTGGTGAACTGGGGCGCGGCGAGCTGGTAGCGCTGGAGACAGACTTGCCGCTGACCCGCACCTTCTCGCTCGTATGGCACCCTGAGCGCTATCGCAGCCCGTTGTGGCAAGCCTTTAAGGTGTTTCTGCAGGAAGACGACCAGACGCTCGCAAAGCAAAAAGCCACCCAGTCAACGGCCAACCAGGTCAGGTCACTTTAATCTCGACCATTAGGCCAGCGATGCACAGCGCGGTGGCCATGAAGCCATCATTCAGGCGCCGCAAGGGAGCGGCGCTTTAGTGTGGCAGGTCGCTTTTCAATCCGTCCTCTCGGCCTGCTTCAGCTGGCCAAAGCCTGTTCATGGGATAAATCCGCGCACCGTTCGTACTCCGTCGGCCCTCTGGCACAAGGTGCCCGTCCTCGAAGATTTCTACGAAACCCTCAATCCGGGCGGCGGTTCGACACATGACTTCATAGGCCAGATATTCTTTGCGTGCTTATAACAAGGAAGGTGTACGCGGATGATGTAGGGGTAGCATGGCGGTGATCGTCCAGCATTTGAAACCCGTTTAGATATCCAGTAGTGAGCTTGGTGATAGCTACGCATGCTGCCGAAAAAGAACTCTTGTCCCTACCTCTAGCTTACCCAGCTCTCTGTGCCGGTGGCTTTACGGTGCGAGGAATGAACGGCTCCGCCCAGTAAGCTTGCTGGCTGAGCACATTGCAGGATCACCGCTGACCTAGTTACAGGCGCGCCAACATGGTAAGCAGCTGACGATACGGTATCAGCGGCGTCGATAATCACCATAACTAGACTTTCTTCTGCATCAGCCAGCGAAACATGATGATGAAGGCATTGGGTAACTCCGCCCGCTTCGACAGAGGATCTATGCCATGAATCATTTTGCCGCCATCGCCAGCATCGTCAATGCATCTGCGTTCGATAGTGCGCTGAAGAAAGAAATAGAGTTCGAGCAGAAGCTCAAAGCCCTTCTCGAAAAATATGACATGAGCCTGAAAGATATTATCGGCATCTTCGAACCAGACGCCGGCGGGAATGCGCGTAAGGGCGCAGCGCCCACGGCTAAAATTTCCCGTCGTGAGCGGATCGTTAAACGTTATAAGAACCCGAGCAACGGTGAGATTGTTGAGACGAAGGGCGGCAACCACAAGGTACTTAAAGCTTGGAAGAAAGAATATGGAAATGACACGGTTGAGAGTTGGCGACAATAATTAGGCCTGTTGGATGAGCCGCGCTTGCCTTAGCTCTTTGAGCGCACCCGTTCAACCTTGAACGGGTGCAGTCCTACACGACCGACCCAAACCAGTGAACTACAAGCGATATTGGATAAACGTTCTTTAGTTCCCTTATCTGCGGCCGACCGCCTGGTCTAGATCCGCGCGTGCTAGGTTACAGGACTTGGCGTTGAATGATATCGCCCAGCTTATCGGCACTGCCGGCGACTATCACTAGGTAACGTTTGAGCCCTTCCTTCGGCTGACTGACGACCTGCCTGATTGGTCCGACAGCGTTTACGATAGCAGCGCCTGCTGGATTGCTGTTAAACGAAGCCAAAGGCTGCAAATGTCCTGTTCCATCCGACCGTTCAGCAAACGCAAGCGTATATGGGTGCTTAGGCTCCAACCCTGTCACCGAAGCCTGTAAGACTTGCGTTAGGCCCTGTTCGAATAGGGTGACTGTAGTCGGGACAGCTTCACTATCTTTTCGTCCAGAAGGAGCAAGCTTTAGCTGAACGGTCTGCGCCGCGAGACCGAGCGGTTGGAGATTTGCCTTTCCATCTCCTTCAGGCACAGCGTTAGGAACGTACACAACCGCCTGAGGTGCTTGGCCTATCGCGATGTTTTTTACGACCTTATTCGTCTTGGTGTCAATTACAGCGAGCGCATCAGCATTTTCTAAACCAACGTACATACGACTGCCGTCACCAGATGGCCAAAGACCATGCGGAAGATGCCCTACGTCGATCGTAGTCAGAAGGTCGAAAGTGTCAGTGTCGAATACTTGAACCTGATTGAGACCACCCACGGTGACATATGCTCGGGTACGCCCATCAACGTGAGCGAGATTAACGTGGTTGGTTATAGGTCCCGTATCAAGTGTCCGCATCAGCTTGAAGGGTGGCCTTGCGTCAAATACCTGGACCTTGCCAACATCTTTGAGAGTAAGCCATAGCTGTTTGCCGTCGGGGGACGCTGCTAGATCGGGGCAGAAAGGGCTTGCCTGTGGGAGCGTTCCGACAACCTTATGGTTAGCTAGATCGATTACGCTAGTTTCAGGGCTGAATGACGAGCAGACATATCCGTACTTACCGTCCGGAGAAAATATCTGCATTCCAGGCCCCGCGGGGACTTTGATCCGTGTCTTCTGCTCAAAGGTCTTCGTATCGATCACAGCGATGTAATCTTCCCCGCGGACTGTCACCCACACTTCCTTCCCGTCAGGGGTAAAAAAAGCTTCGTGAGGTGAACGGCCTAGATAAGTCACGTGCTTGATTGAGTTGGTTGCAGTATCAATAAAGCTGACCGAATTTGAGCCGATTGAAACGACCGCTAGCGTGCGGTGATCCGGTGAGAAGCCCAAACCATGTACTAATACCTGGCCACGATACAAAGGACTGAGATTTCCCGGCTGTGGATCGCCAAGACGTATTACCCCCAACAGTTCATTGCTGGCTGGGTCAGTAACAGAAACCGTATTGGAAAATTGTTCTGCAGCATAAACACGGTCACGATGGCTGATTGGGATGTCGGGCTTGTTGGTTGAGCCGGGAACTTGTCCAGCGAACAATGGCGCCGAGAGCGTTACCAAGGCGGCCGCAATCGCCGCGCGGAGACGTAAGCGATGTGTCATAGATAGCTCCGATTTAGTGGGGGGTATGGTGCGGATTGGTAGGAGATTGCTGAACCGAAGCAGTAGTTTGTGTCGGCAATGGATCGCCGATAGCGAGTCTCATTGCAAAGATTTCTTGCTCCTGAGTGATGATGATTTCTTGAGCTAAGCGCTTCAGGGGTTCGCTAGTCCCGTAGCGGAGCATGGCTTGCGCCATGTCTATCGCACCCTGATGGTGCGGAACCATCATCTCAACGAAATCGCGATCAACGTCGCCTGTTGGAGATACGTGCATGGCTTCCATCATGCGTGCCATGGCAGCATCGTTATCCGCTACAAAACCAGATGGTGCTGAAGAGTGGTCCGTATGACCTTCACAAGCGAAAGCGGTGGTGCTGCAAGCTAAAACACTGAGAAACAGTACTAGCTGGGCAGTTGGGTATGTCGGTAGCGCTTTGGTTGTCATCGCTCGATCCTGAAGTGCGTTGTGTGCAGTCAGGACGAACCGCGTGCGTATATATTCCGCGGGAGCAAACTTATTTTGGCGGCGGCGATTGGTAGCGTCGGTCGCAAGCGAAAGTCTGACGCTACGCAGCCGTTGACCTTTGCGAACGAGCTCTATTGGCCGGTTAGCGACGGCTTGGCCGTGGCCGTCGCTATGCATCGCACGGTCAAACTTCGGTAAGCTCCGCCATCTCCAAGGCGTCGTCTATCTCGGTCCCGAGGTATCGGACAGTGCTTTCCAGCTTCGTATGACCGAGCAGCAGTTGAACCGCTCTCAAGTTTTTCGTCCTGCGATAGATCAGGGAAGCCTTGGTACGTCTCATTGTGTGAATGCCATACATGGCAGGATCAAGACCAATAACCTTCACACAAGCTTTAACGATACGAGCGTATTGCCGAGTGGATAGGTGTTCAGAGGGGCGCAGCCGGCTCGGGAAAAGATAGTCCTCGCTGCGGAGCTGTGCCTGGTGCATCCAAGTTTCGAGAGCCGTCCTTGTTTGCTCTGTGATCAGGAACTGAACTGGTCTCTGGGTTTTCTGTTGCATCACGATGGCTCGCGATGCAACGTGCTTACCATGGGCAACATCACGAACACGGAGCCTGGTTAAGTAAAAGGCTCGCAATTTACTGTCAATGGCTAAGTCGAAGAGCGCCAGATCTCGGGTTTTGTTGGCGATTTGCAGCCGCAACCGAATCGCCCAGATATCTCTAAGGCGGAGCGGCGCTTTCTGCCCGATCAATTTTACTTTGTCCCAGGGCTGATGGCTGTAGGTAGCATTATTATTCATGGGGTTGTCCTCCTCGTACGGGAAGACAAGGATGGTTAGCTAGGGCAAGGGGCGCTAACGGCCAGAGGCTGCCAATACTTCTGACCGGCTCCGGCAGGGTCAATGAACGGCACTTCAATGGTCTGTTGCCGCCCGTTTACCTGCATACGCTTGAGAGATCCACTCAGCGGTTCGCTGGGCGTAATCGATACGGGTTCAATCCTGCTTCAGACTTTGATGTGTTCCACAGGCCCTAGTTGTGAGAGTACGGTCAGGCACTTCTCGATTAAGACACTACTTAGGTTTTATCTGATTGCGGCTGGCTGGCGTACCCTGTATGCCGCGCAAAAGGCAGGGCAGTTGGCCACAACCGGCCTGTATGCCCACGTTCGCCACCCCCAATATTCCGGCTTTGTGCTCATCATGTTCGGTTTTCTGTTACAATGGCCCACGCTGCTGACGCTGGCCATGTTCCCGGTGCTGGTGTGGATGTACTCGCGCCTGTCTTTGTATGAGGAGCGTGAAACAGAAAAAACGTTCGGCTCCGATTGGCGGGCCTATGCAGCCAGAACTCCCCGTTTTATTCCTCAATTGAGGAATCGAGGAACAAGAATGATGCATGGGGCAACTATCTCAATAGGCGTTCTTGCGGTCGCACTAATCAGCGGCTGCGGTAAGACGGTGGATGACCGCTGGTACACACAGGCCCAGGTCGAGCGCGGCGCAGTGGTGTTCGACGACAACTGCGCAAGCTGCCATGGCGGCAATGCCCAAGGCGCTTTCAATTGGAAAAAGACTCTGAAGGATGGCTCTTACCCGCCGCCACCGCTCAACGGAACAGGTCATGCCTGGCACCATTCCTTCGACACGCTGATGGGTACAATTAGTCAAGGTGGCGCCCCCATGGGTGGGAAAATGCCGGCCTTCGCAGACGAGCTCTCCAGGGACGATCAAAAAGCCGCTATCGCCTATTTCCAGAGCAAATGGGACAAGCGGATCTATGAGGCATGGTCTGAAAGGAGTGGGCTCTGATTTCTCTGGGTAATCAGACGATTAACTCAAGGAGGCAGCGTATGAAATGCTTATGGGTGGTGGCTTTTCTAAGTGTTTTTCCGGGCAGTGCGCTGGGTCGTGCGCCCTCGGCGGAATCATTGATTGAGGGGATGGAGGCCACCCTGTGGTCGGACAGCAACCACGACCGTTTCACCATGCGTATCGAAACCGAATACTGGACCTGGGAACCGGACCTGGAGGCCTGGATGGTTCGGCAGGTTTAAGATGGAATTATAGCGAGTTAATGCCGGTAGTCACATGGACAGGCACAGGGGTAATTCCTCTTGCACAATGGGTTTTCTTGCCACCGATAACGGGCCTGATTGTCAAATGGATGTTTCTTGGGTGGTTGACTCTGAGAGCCAAATGAAGAGGCATCGTGGAAGTGAAGTAAATTACTTTCTGTATTTTCAATATTTAATAAATAGTCGACTGTCGTTCTAAGAGACAGTCGACTACTGGTTATTCTCTAAGGAACGTCTGAAGAACTGACCCCGCTGGCGGCGATTCTGACCTCAACGCGCAAAAAATCATTTCGGGAACGATTTCATCGAGCCTGGTCACGCTTTGGGGGTGTTTAAGCCCGCTTTCGGCCTGTCAGGCCGCCATACCCGAAACTCCGGGCGGATTTATCCCGCGCTCAACAACTGCTTTCGGGCCATCCACAGGTTCGCCAAGGCAAACAGGGTATGCAGCTGGGCGGTATTCTTGGCCAAACCTTTGTAACGCACCTTGGTAAAGCCAAACTGGCATTTGATCACCCGGAACGGGTGCTCGACCTTGGCCCGGGTGCTGGCTTTGGCGCGTTCGATTCGGCGTAACCCTTTCTCAATCAGCTTGGTTTTGCTCAACGTCTTGAGCTTGCCAGGACGCACGGCAATCGACCAGACCACGGACTTGCGTTCCTTATGCTCGTCCCGTTTCTGGACGCCGGTGTAACCAGCATCACCGCACACATGAGTTTCGTCGCCGTGCAGCAACTTGTCTACCTGAGTGACATCAGCAGCGTTGGCAGGTGTGCCTACGAGGCTGTGAACCAGACCTGTGTCAGCATCCACACCGATGTGCGCCTTCATGCCGAAATAGTACTGATTGCCTTTCTTTGTCTGGTGCATCTCGGGATCACGCTTTCCGTCTGCATTCTTGGTCGAACTGGGTGCATGAATGATGGTTGCATCGACTATGGTCCCTTGGCGGAGCATTAGCCCATGTTCACCCAGGTAACGGTTCACCACCTCGAACAACGCGGTGGACATGCCGTGGCGTTCCAGCAAGCGACGGAAGTTGAGGATGGTGGTTTCGTCGGGGATGCGATCTAGCTGCAAGCCCGCAAAATGCCGCAAGATGGTCGTTTCATACAGGGCCTCTTCCATCGCCGGATCGCTGTAGCCAAACCAGTTCTGCATCAGATGAACCCGCAGCATGGCTTCCAGCGGATAGGCAGGGCGCCCACCTTCACCCTTGGGATAATGGGGCTCGATCAATGCCAGCAATGGCTTCCAGGGGACAACCTGATCCATTTCGATCAGGAAGCGCTCACGGCGGGTCTGCTTACGTTTTCCGGCGTATTCGGCGTCAGCGAAGCTCATCTGTTTCATGCGGTGATCTCGAAAATGGGCTGCGCCATTTTACCGTTTTAGAAAGTCTTTTTCAGACGTTCCTTAGCGGGAGCGCCTCGTCTGGCATTCCCGGTAAGCACTACAGAACAAAGTCTGCACTACTGGCAAGTCGGTTGTCATAAGCAGCGAAAGCCCATTCCCGAAGGCTGACGTCGTGTAGATTGCCGCTACGGTCTCAGCCATCAGGGAACACAGCGTCGTGTTTCGGCTCCTGGCTGATAGCCGTGGGTTACGAATGGCAGGTAAGCCGTTAGTTACTTGACCGCCTGCTCCAGCCGCTGCTGGCTAAGCCAAGCCTTGGGCGAGATGCCGCACTGTGATTTGAATGCGCGCGAAAGGGCAGACTCCCCGCTATAGCCCGCTTCCTCAGCAATCAGTCTGAGTGGCTGACCGTTCTTCAGCCATTTTTGAACGAGCCCGATTCGCCAGCATTGCAGGTAACTAGCAGGCGTCTCACCCAGTGCGTCGCGAAATCGATTGGCGAATACGCTACGGGACATCCCCGCGATACCTGCAAGCGACTCGACCGACCAATTTTTTTCTGGCGCCTCATGAATGGCGACGATTGCGCGCCGTAACTGAACGTGTGCAAGGCCGGCGAGCAAGCCGATGTGGGCGCTGCCGCTTTCCATCAGCTGCCTGAGCAGTTGGATGAGCAACACCTCGAATAATCGGTTGAGCATGGATTGACGCCCGCAGTTGGCCGCTTCTGCTTCTGCAAACAGCAGCGTCAGCACCGGCACACTGTCGGGCATCTGCGACAACGGAAGGCACACGCACGTGGGCAGAGATACTTACCCCGTCAACGCAACTACCTCTTACTGATCGACGTTAGGAACCGACCATGCCTACTTTCAAATCCCTTTTGTCGAGGCTGGTAAGCCGGTGGACGGCGAGCTGCTGCAATACCTGTCGCCGCTGGGTTGGGAACACATCAACCTAACCGGCGATTACGTCTGGCGGCAGAGCCGCCGGCTTGAAGACGGGAAGTTCAGGCCGCTACGGTTGCCCGGAAAACCTTAGCGTACGATTTTTTCCGTTTTCTCTATTCGCCCCTATTAAGAAGTTCTAAAACTGGCTGACTCGGAAGCGGCTCCGGGCCCTCTTATGTCCTGTTGGCGTCGGCCTGGCCTCAACCGTCGCTGTGCATGGTCAGACCTTGATCTGTTCAGCCATCTCCAAGACGTCATCGACCTTAACGGACGGAAACCCGCTCGGGCTTGCTCTGTTATCTCAAACGATAGGAGATCGAAGAGAGCCAGATCACGGACTTTTTCTGCAATTTGAAGTCTTACTCGGATCGCCCAGATATTTCTCAGTCGGAGCGGGGTTTTCTGCCCGACCAATTTCCCTTTTCCGGGGCTGACGTCTGCAGGTAGTAATGATGTTCATGGCAAGTCCTCCACGTGTGGGAGGATAAGATGACTAGCCAGAGCGTTGGTCGCTAACGGCCCAGACCGTGTAAAAACGCAGCAAACGATGGCCATCAACTTCCGGGGATTTTCTCAGCGTCTAGGAGGCCGTCGGAGGCCCAATCAGGCGCAATCGATAATTCTGGTTGCTATGGCACTTTCGGCTTCAGTACGCCTGCTGGAGGGCGGTACGAGTCGTAGAACAGGCCTCAGGCCTTCATCGCTGCCATCAGGGCACCGCTGCCCAACACGTTCAACACGCGTTTGAGATTGTAGGCGAGCACATGCAGGCTCATCTCGGTACTCACTCGGTCGAGAGTCTTGGTGAGGAAGTGGGTGGCGCCCATCCAGCTCTTCAGCGTGCCGAACGGGTGCTCGACCGTCTGACGGCGGATTCGCATCATTTCAGGCGCTTGATCCAGGCGACTCTGCATCGCTTCGAGCACTGCCTCATGCTCCCATCGGCTCACTCGGCGCTCTGAGCTAGGCGTACAGTGCTCTTTCAACGCACAACCCTGGCAATGCGAACTCCAGTAGCGGTGCAGTTTCAGCCCTTTTTCGACGCTTGAGAACCGCCAGATCAGGCTTTGCCCAGCCGGGCATCGATACTCGTTCTTGGCTGCGTCATAGATGAAATCACCTTTGCCGAAGCGACCAGCCGCTGTCGCTCCCGAGGTCAGCGTCTTGGGCACGAAAACGGTGATTCCAGCCTCATGGCACGCCAGGATTTCTTCGCCTTTGAAATACCCTCTGTCTGCGACCGCCGAGAGTTCCTCGACACCCATGGCCTCTCGCGCTTGCTTGGCCATGGAGCTCAGTTGGTCTCGATCGACCCCGTCGTTCGTGACCTCGTGGGTCACGATCAGGTGGTGCTTCGCGTCGACCGCCGCCTGCACGTTGTAGCCGACTATTCCGCTGCCCCGGGTCTTCATTGAGCGGGCATCGGGATCGGTCAGGGAGATCTGTTTATCCGGTGTTTCGTTGAGCTGTACCTCGATTTCCTTGAGCTCCCGCAGCTTAGTTTTCAAGGTCGCAATCTTGTCGTGGAGGCGTTCGGCTTTGACCTGCGCCACGGCCGGTTCCTGGCGATCAGCGGTATCCAGTGCGGTCAGGTAACGGTTGATGCTGGACTCGATGTCCTCCATTCGCCGCTGAAGCTTGGCGCTGGTGAAATTGCGGTCACGGTTGTTGACCGCCTTGAACTTGCTGCCATCAATGGCTACCAGCGCTTCAGAGAACAGGCCAAGTTGCTGGCACAGCACCACGAACTGCCGACAGACGCCGCGGATTGCCTTGCCGTTATCCTTGCGGAAGTTGGCGATGGTCTTGAAGTCCGGCATCAAACGTCCGGTCAGCCACATCAACTCAACGTTGCGCTGACTCTCGTGTTCGAGACGTCGACTGGACTGGATACGGTTGAGGTAACCGTAGATGTAGATCTTCAGCAGGTCAGCAGGATGGTAGGCGGGTCTGCCGGTTTCCGCCGGGACGACACCCTCGAAACCCAGTAGGCCAAGGTCGAGTTCATCGACGAAAACATCGACCACCCGCACCGGGTTGGTGTCCGCCACGTAGTCATCCAAGCTCTCGGGAAGCAGTGTGCTTTGCCCTCGGTGCTCTCCCTGGATAAAGCGCTTCATTGGCGTCCCCCGCTGATTTTGAATCCATCAAATCACAGCAAGGACGATGCCAACGTTTTTACACGGTCTGGGCCGTTTTCCGCCTGTTGCATCAGGCGGGATATTGCTCATGCTGCTACCTCCTTCGCGGCAATGGGATTACCGCCTGCCGCGTCCTGTCGGCGCTCGACCATGCGCATGGCAACCAATAATCCTGAAAGCAGGGTCAGGGCTGCCACCACCCAAAGCGCCACAGACAGTCCCTGCCAGTCAGCCAGCAATCCGGCGAGCAGCGCACCGACCGCATAGCCCAGGTCGCGCCACAGGCGATAAACGCCCACCGCCGAAGCACGCCATGTCGGGTGCGCCACGTCGCCGATGGCTGCCAGCAAGGTGGGATAGACCATCGCTGTGCCCGCGCCGAGCAGCACGGCGCCGAGGGCAAACCCCGTGAACTGCCCGGCCAGCGCCGTCACCCCGATACCTATGGCCTGCAGGGCCATGCCCCAGACGATCAGCCACTTGCGGCCGACCCGATCGGACCAGGCGCCCGTGAAGATCTGCCCTATCCCCCAGACGGCCGGATAGATCGCCACGAGCACGCCGATCTGGCCGAACGTCATTCCGGCGGCAGCGAACAACAGCGGGAACAGCCCCCAGGCCATGCCATCGTTGAGATTGTTCACCAGCCCGGCCTGGCTCACGCTGGAAAGGTTGCGATCACGCAATGAAGTACGGAGGAAAATCTCGTCCTGACTCAACCCCATCCCCTCGACAGCAGGTTGGCTGCGCGCCTCCAGCGCCACATGCTGACGCGTTTCCTGCACCAGCAACACGGACAGCAGCAGCCCGGCCAGTACATAGACCACCCCCAGGTAGAAGGGCTCTGGCCGGAGGCCGAACTCGGCGGCGCACCATCCGGTCAGCAGTGCGCTACCGGCGACGGCCAGGTAGCCGGCGAACTCGTTCAAGCCCATGGCCAGGCCGCGCCGCCTGGGGCCGACCAGGTCGATCTTCATGATCACCGTGGTTGACCAGGTCAGCCCCTGGCTCACCCCGAGCAGCACATTGGCCGCGAGCACCCAGCTCCAGTCTGGCCCCCACATGAGCATGAAGGGCACCGGCACGGCGACCAGCCAGCCGGCCACCAGCACCGGCTTGCGCCCGAAACGATCGGAGCAGCGTCCGGCGAGATAGTTGGTCAGCGCCTTGCTGATCCCGAAGGCAACGATGAAGGAGAAGATCGCCGTGCGCGCCACCAGCTGGAACTCTTGCTCAGCCATGGCCGGGAGAATGCTGCGCTCCAGGCCGATCATGGCGCCGACGAAGGCGTTAACCAGTACCAGCAGGCCAAACTGGCCGAGGTTTTCCCGCAGGCCCAAGCGAACGCCTGTCATCGACTAACTCCACACCTCGGAACTGAAACAAATGCGGCGAGCCCTGACCAGGACTCGCCCCGACAGCGCCACGAATCAGACCACCAGCGGCAGCAGACGCACGGCCCCTTTGGGCAGGCCGGTTTCGATGGGCAGGCGCTCGTCACGCGACCATTCGTTCCAGGAACCGAGATAGATGCGCAGCTTGTCGAAGCCGGCCAGCTTCATGGCAACGTAGGTATTGGCCGCCCGTGCGCCCTTGAAGCAATAAATGATGATCTCGTCATCAGGCGTCAGGCCTCGCTCGGCCGCCAGGGCGCGTACCTGACTAGCCGACTTGAATGCCGCGACCGGTTTGCGGGTATCCATCAGCTCGTACCACTCGAGCCAGACCGCACCGGGGATGCGCCCCTTGCGCGGAGCGAAGTCCTTGCCGTAGGGCGAGGAGCTTTCCCCCAGCCATTCATCCTTGTCGCGATTGTCGAGCAGCTTGATCGTTGGATCGGCCAGTGCCGCCAGCATCTGCTCCGTGGTTACCAGCAGCTCAGCCTGCGGCAGAACGGGGAAGCACGCCGCTGCGGGGGTTACCGTCGCGATGTCGACCGTGCCGCCGAATGCCTTCCAGGCCCGCAGACCACCATCGAGGATGCCGACCTTCGGGTAGCCGAGGTACTGCAACAGCCAGAAGCCGCGGCACGATCCGCCATAGCGGGTATTCAGCGCATCTTCGTAGACGATGGCGACTTTCTCGCCATCCAGACCGGCGTTGCCGAACAGCTCGGCGAATTGCGCCTGCAAGGCCTGCAGCCCCTCGGGGCTGGTTTGCGCCAGGTAGGAAAAGACATCCGGCACATTGACCGCGCCGACGATGTGCCCGGCCTGATAACTTTCGGGGTCGCGGATGTCGATCAGCACGGCCTTGCCAGCTGCATCAAGGCTGCCGCTTCGTCGGGCCCGAAAAGCACTTTGTTGCTCATGGTTCCATCCTCTCCGGTTTGCTCCGGCCAGCCTGAAACTGGCCGAGAGCATGGGCTGCAGCAGGAATCAGTAGCTCTTGTACGGCAGGAACTTGCCGGACAGCACCACGTTGACGCGGTCGCCCTTCGGGTCGGCCTGGCGCTGGATATCCATGGAGAAGTCGATGGCGCTCATGATGCCGTCACCAAACTCCTCGTGAATCAGCTCCTTGATGGTGGTGCCGTAGATGCTGACGATCTCGTACCAGCGGTAGATCAGCGGATCGGTAGGCACGGCGCTCGGCAGCGAGCCCTTGTACGGCACGATCTGCAGCCAGGCCACCGCCTCGTCGGGCAGATCGAACAGTTGGCCGAGGGTTTCCGCCTGGGTCTTGTCGAAGGTCATTTGGCCCAGGCAGCCGGCAGTGGTCCACTCCTTGGACAGGCCGATAGCCTCGGCCACATGGCTCCACTTCAGGCCTTTGCTGACCTTGGCGGCCAGGATCAGTTTGGTCACTTCTTCGCGGCTGGAAATCATGATGCGTTCCTCATTCGGTTCGGTGTCCGGGCAGCGCCGCACTGGCGACTGCCCGCAAAATGGTCGCAGGGCGTTGCGTCAGTCTCAGTCGGCCAGGCCGATGCTGAACGGGATCGGGTTGCGCATGGTGTTGGCCACCGGCGAGTAGAAGTTGGCGTGCTTGACGATCTCATCCAGCTCCTCGCGGCTCGCATCGCCCTCCACCAGCACCTTCACACGGATTTCCTGGAAGCCCATTTGCGCAGGCTGCATCTCCGCGCCACCGGCACCCCAGGCCGCCGGGTTGCCGATATCGCCCTCGAGGAAGATTTCCAGCTTGCTCAGCTTCACCTGCTTCCAGGTGGCCACCGCGGTGATGCCCACGGCCAGGCAACCACCCAGGCCGGAGAGGACGATCTCGCCCGGGGCCGGTGCGGTGTCCTCGCCGAACAGGTGCAGCGGCTCGTCGACCACTACCGGCTGGTGATCACCGACATAGCTCAGGCTGCGGTACATGCCCTGCATGACGGAGTGGACCTTGTTGGTGCCACGGGTGGCCGGGTTGTTGCGGCCCTTCTCAGCGAAGGCCATCAACCCGTCGCGATCGATCGGCTTCAGGTAGGTCTTCACGGTGGTCGGGCAAGTGGCGGTTGCTGCAGACATGGCATTCTCCATCGGGTTTTGATCGAGCAGTTGGGCTGCTCTTTTGGACTCGAATGCTCTTTTGCAGCAGGTGTGCCAAGTCATGCCATGCCGCCGAAATCTGATTTTTATTCTTTAAAATCATATACTTAACCAATTCAGGCACCCCTCCCAACAACCAAGTTTTCAGCAAGCCTTGGGTATAGTCGGCAGCTGACATTGTCGACATTGACGACAATGTCAGCTCACGAATTGGCTCAGGTTGCTGGTTGGTCTACCCGGGCGGCACCCATGTTCGCGATGGCACGGAGGCTCACCAGTAGCGCCAGTTGACCAAAAACTCGGCTAGCCTTCGTGACTCAACCACCGCTCACAAGCGGGAGACGAGCATGGTCAGCAAGAACACGATCTGCCTCTGGTACGACGGCACCGCAGAGGACGCAGCGAAGTTCTACGCCGAGACCTTTCCGGACAGTGCAGTGGGAGCCATCGTTCGCGCTCCCGGCGACTATCCCGCCGGCAAGCAGGGCGATGTCCTGGTGGTCGAGTTCACCGTGCTGGGCATTCCTTGCATGGGCCTCAACGGCGGCCCGGGGATCAAGCACAACGAGGCTTTCTCATTCCAGGTTGCCACCGACGACCAAGCCGAAACCGACCGCCTGTGGAACGCGATCGTTGGCAACGGGGGCCAGGAAAGCGAATGCGGCTGGTGCAAGGACAAGTGGGGGGTGTCGTGGCAGATCACGCCACGCGTCCTCATGGACGCGCTGGCCGATCCCGATCATGAGGCGGCCAAGCGCGCATTCGACGCGATGATGCAGATGAGCAAGATCGACATCGCCGCGATCGAAGCGGCTCGGCGCGGCTGACGCTCGACGGGCGCCGGCTTGCGCCCTCCGCGAACGGCCGCATCGAGTCGACTGCGGCCTCTCTCGACCGGCAGCAGTCAGCCGATTCTGTTGAAAAAGTCCCTCTACGATTTCTGCGTGCGAAAGTAGGCCGCTGACGTTGAAATCTGAAGCAGCTCCGCACCGAGTCTGCTTCAGAATTCGCGTAGCAACGCCAAAACCGTGCGTTTTTTGAACGATTGAAAGCGGCTCCAGCAAAGACCGCCTTTTTCAACAGAATCGGCCGATTTCTGCCTGTCGCCACTGGCCACTTCGGGTCGACACCTACCCTTCTCTCTCCTTTCGTTCATAGACCAGGGCTGCTAACCGCCCCTGGCTATCTACCTCACGCACCCCGTCCTGTAACAGCTCCTCAGAGCACATCAAGCGGCATCTTCAGATAACGCACCCCATTGCCCTCAGGCTCAGGCAGCACGCCGGCCCGGATGTTCACCTGGATCGAGGGCAGCAGCAGGTTGGGCATGTCGAGCTGCGCGTCGCGCTGGTTGCGCATGGCAACGAAGTCCCCCTCGCCCACGCCATCATGCATGTGAATGTTCGCCGCGCGCTGCTCGGCCACCGAGCACTCGGCAATCGGCTTGCGCCCAGACGGCGGGTAGTCGTGACACATGAACAGGCGGGTCTCTCCCGGCAGGGCGAGAAGGCGGCGGATCGAGCGATATAGCTGGGCGGCGCAGCCTCCCGGGAAGTCGCAGCGGGCGGTACCGACATCCGGCGGGAACAGGGTGTCACCGACGAATACCAGACGCTCTTCGATCTGGAACGCCAGATCCGCCGGCGTATGCCCGGGCACGTGCAGAGCGCGGGCACGCAGTTCGCCGATGGTGAAGGCCTCGTCGGCCTGGAACAGGTGATCGAACTGGCCATGCTCCGCGCAGTAGTCCGCGGGCAGATTGTAGATGCCCGTGAACACCCTCTGCACGTTACGGATCGCCCCGCTGGCGCCGATCCTGCCGCCCAGGCGCTGACGCAGGTAGGCGGCAGCGGACAGGTGATCGGCATGGGCATGGGTTTCCAGCAGCCACTGCACCGCGAGCCGTTGCTGTTGGACGTAAGCGAGGATTCCATCGGCCGCCCGGGTATCGGTGCGTCCGGATTTCGGGTCATAGCCGAGCACCGAATCGATGATGGCGCAGGGCGTGCCCGGCCCGGCGTGCACCACATGGCTGAAGGTCGAGGTCTGCGCGTCGAAAAAGCTTTCCACATGCGGCTGCATGGCGGGCTCCGGGGTTCAGTGAAGCGGAAAAAGGGATATGAGCGTCTTGCCCAGCAGCATCAGCGCGGCCAGGCCGGCGAGCAGGGCGAAACCCAGTTGCAGGTAGCGGGCAGGCACCCGCGGGGCCAGCAGACGGCCGCCGAGCATCCCGCAGCCGGACCCGGCGATGAACATCCAGGCCGCGGCGGACAGGCTGCCGCCGGACCAGAGGAAACCGGCAACCGTACTGGCGGAGATCAGCGCGATCACCATCAGCGAGGTGGCAACGATGCCGTGCATGCCGAGGTTGCTGAACTGGCGCACCCCGGGGACGACCAGGAAGCCGCCGCCGACGCCGAGCAGGCCGCTGAACAGCCCCGACAGGCCACCGATGGCGGACAAGCTGAAGAAGCACCGCGAATTCCAGCGCAAGCGCCCGGTCTCGGTGTTGAGCATGCAGTTTCTGCGCAAGGCCTCGG
>Ga0209643_1001429_pt1 | contig 22579 bp, 19 predicted proteins | sample AutmiccBRH37_all_FD_187383 | JGI IMG/M metagenome (GOLD analysis project Ga0209643, IMG submission 187383) | Deep subsurface microbial communities from Mt. Terri, Switzerland - Autotrophic microbial communities BRH/37_all (SPAdes) (version 2) | ecosystem: Environmental > Aquatic > Deep... | reverse complement strand
GGGTCGTGCTCAACCCAGCCCGGATTTGGATAATATTGAGTATGCTCCTTATATCCACGGGCAGCAACATTCCAATTCTCATCAAGTAACAATGCAGTTGTACCTGTTGTACCTTGATCGAGACCAAGATAATATTTTTTTGTCATATTGTCCATCCTCCCTATGTATATTAGAATCGAATCCTCGGGCTATAAAGCAACTTCAGCGTTTGCTTCCTTTTGCTTTTTCATATTGGCACTCTGTGCTTCTTCTGAGCTGAGGTCCTTTGTCATCAGAAGTGCCAAAGCAACAGCAATAACTCCTGCTGCAAGCTTGGCAAGAACTACCGGTGTAATCATATCGGGTTTCACACCTGCTGTAAAGCCAAGATGATCACCAAGGGCTGCTGTTGCGGGGACAAGCCATGCAGTGTTGACTACCTTACCTCTGTTGTTCATATCCTTCATCATTTTATAAACAGGGATGGAATTTGCAAGGGTAAATACAAGACCGGCGGCAGAGGTGGCGTCAAGTCCGATTTTCCTGCCGATTGCATTTAAGGGCTTATCAAGAATTTTGACTAGTATTGCGAGAATCGGGAAGGTTCCAAGTAAAACAATGCCTATTGATGCAATAATGCTCATACCCTCTGTAATAGATGCCATACCGGGAATAATGACAACACCTGTTATGTATTCGAATGCTGATGCCGCAAGGCCTACTGTTATGACCACCAGTATGAACTTTCCAAACCAGATGGAACCTTTGATCATTTTGCTTGGAATAAACTTTAAGCCGGCTGCCAACAGGATAGAGAGGATAATAACAGGCACACAGTTAATAAGGATTAATAAAAGGTCAAAACCGGCAATCAAGCCTCCTATTATTGATCCTACGGGTATTGTCATAAGTCCGATAAGCAGCCCCTTTGCAAAGAAGGGTTGATCTTCATATTCAATAAGTCCAAGGCCTACGGGGATTGAGAAAACGATAGTACATCCAAGCATTGACGCAACTATGAGTCCTGAAAGAAGACCGGCTTGCTCAGATTGAGCCAGCTCCATTGCAAGAGGGTAGCCTCCCATATCATTTGCCAGAATGGAACCAAACATTGCCGGATCGGAGCCCAGCAACCCAAACATTGGAATGATTATGGGTCCCAGAACTTTTGAGATTACCGGAGCCAAAGTAACAATACCGACCATGCCAAGAGCAAGCGGTCCCATTGCGTTAAAGCCCTCCTCCAGCTTTTCACCGAGACCAAACCTGTTGCCGATAATTCTGTCAATAGCACCAAGAAGAATACCGATTGCCATTACCCACATGATCATTTTGTCAAAGGTCATATAAACGCCTCCTTATATTTTATGTTCCCATAGTGTGAGAACTACCGGGTCGTTTTCGTGGCCACCAACATTTTGACTGTATTTTGATAAGTTTTATTGGATTTGCTTAGTACATATATTAACATATGCTTAATATGTTGTCAATATTCTCATAATAAGTTAGTTTTTATACCAATTTTTATTGATTTTTCTTGTTGTTTTTGTGTATTTATTCACAATACACAAAATTACACATTTCATTGAAGTGAATCAAAAAGGTGTCCTTGTCATTGACAAAAACACCTCAATACACTATTGGAATTTCTACTAATTAGCGGAAAAACTAATCTGCTTTTTCCGCAGCTATTACATTAATACCTCTGCTGCGATAATCAGAAATGGTTTTCTGCGGAACTGCCGAATCAGTTACCAAAATATTAATTTTGTTTATACTGCATACATTGTTCATAGCTATTACACCAAATTTACTGAAATCAGCAACTGCAATTACTTTTTCTGCGATATTGATAATAGTGCGGCGGTTATTTGCTTCTTCGATATGATAATCGGTAATGCCTCTGTCCAGTGTAATTCCACCAACACCGATAATCGCCTTGTCCACATTAAATTGTTTCAAATTTTCACTGCACATAAAACCCGAAACAGAAAGCTCTCCCGGCCTTAGCATTCCACCCATCAGAAATACTCTGTTACTTTCGTTGACCACCAGCTCCTGGGCAATCTTGGTTGCATTGGTTATTATCGTCAAGTTATTTTTGCCCGCTAAAGCACGGGCAACTTCAAGGGTTGTTGTCCCCAAGTCAATGGCAATTGTATCACCGTCCTCAATCAACTCGGATGTCTTTATTCCTATTGCCCTCTTTTCAATATAGTTCTTTACTTCCCTGTGGGAATAGTCCGGCTCTTGCCCGAACAATCCATGAAGCACGGCACCGCCATATACCCTTTTTAAATATCCCTGATTCTCAAGATATTCAAGATCACGTCTGATTGTTTCGATTGAAACATCAAATATCTTCACGAGATCAGCTACTTTAACCATCCGGTCAGAAATTATCATCTTCACTATTTTATCTCTACGCTCGTGTAACATAAACTCATCCCCAAATACAAAAATAGAAATACCTGCTATGGTAATCATACCACAGCAGGTATTTTTATTTCAATCAACAATTCAGCTCCATTCTGGAGTATACACAAAATTTGAGACACTATCTTACTTTACATCCTGCACCCTCAATACAAAATCCGCATAAGCCTCGGTATCATGCTCTCCGTAATCCAATCCAAGTGCCTCATCCTCGTTGTCAACTCTAAGCCCGATAGTTGCCTTTATGGCACTGAAGAGCAGAATGGTTGTAGTAATAGTCCATAATGCCACTGCACCCACACCAACAAACTGGATTCCGAGCAAGTGCAATCCTCCGCCGTAAAACAATCCTCCATCTACCGCAAACAGTCCCACCATAAGTGTACCGGCAGCACCACACATACAATGTACCGGGACGGCACCCACAGGATCATCTATTTTTAATACCCTCTCCAAAAGCTCCACACCATAAACAACAATAAATCCGGCAATAGTCCCGATAGCAATAGCTCCCCACATGCTAACGGCAGCAGTCCCTGCAGTCACCGCAACCAAGCCACCGAGGGCTCCGTTCAGTGTCATGCCGACATCCGGCTTGCCATGCCGGATCCAAGTGATAATCATAGTTACACAAGCCCCTGCCGCTGCAGCAAGATTGGTAGTCATGGCGATGCTGCCCAAATCAGGAACGGCTGCCAGGGTACTGCCCGGGTTAAACCCGAACCATCCGAACCAAAGTATGAAAACACCCAGAGCACCTAATACTACATTATGTCCAGGGATGATATTAATCTTGCCATCCGCCTCAAATTTGCCCGTTCTCGGCCCTACTATGGCTGCCCCTACCAATGCGGCCCATCCGCCTACGGAATGGACTACAGTAGAACCGGCAAAATCAACAAAGCCAAGCTGCGAAAGCCAACCGCCGCCCCAGGCCCAATGCCCTACAATCGGATATATTACTAAACTGATTACAAAGCTGTATACAATGTAAGATAAAAACCTTGTCCTCTCAGCCATGGCACCGGACACAATAGTGGCTGCCGTTGCTGCAAATACCGTCTGGAATATGATGAACACCTCTATTGGAATGTTGAGCCCGAGATCCAATGTATCCGGGTTGAGAAAACCGCTGCCACCTATGAATCCTGCGATGTCACTGCCGAACATGATTCCAAAACCGACAGCGAAAAAGGCGATAGAGCCTATTGAAAAATCCATAAGATTTTTCATGATGATATTGCTGGCATTTTTTGCTCTTGTAAAGCCTGCCTCCACCATGGCAAAGCCGGCCTGCATGAAAAAGACCAGAAAAGCTGCAAGCAGTACCCACACGGTATCAAGGTTTGCCTGCAATTGGGCAACAGCTGCTTCATCCTGTGCAAAGACAGCGGTCGGTATCATCAAAATAACCATAATCATTAATAATAAATAAGTCCACTTTCTCATTTTTTCATCCTCCTAAAACTATAATTAATTCTACCTATTAAGCCGCATATATATAAAAGGGCGTCCGTAATAATACAGACGCCCTAGTCTTTTTGATCAATTTTCGCTCTACCTTGAGCCAATATGAAATTATTCCATCATGTCTACTATAATTTTTGCAACTTCCTTCATTGGAACTCCGGTATCCATACTCTGCTTCTGGATTTTCCGATAAGCTTCCTGCTCCGAAAGCCCTGATTTGTCCATTAACAATCCTTTTGCCTTGTCAATCAGCCTTCTTGTATCCAAATTAATTCTCATTTCATGAAGCTCTGCTTCCAGCTTCTGAATTCTTATCCTGCTCTTTATCAGCAATTCCACTGTGTTTAAAAGCAAAGCCCTGCTTACAGGCCTGTTCAGGCAAACTATGTCCAGCTCCCTCGTTCTGCTTTCCACATATCCTTTCTGATTATCATCAGTCAAAAGGACAACAGAACAAAGATTGTTTCCGGCAATAATTTTTGCCACCTCAAAACCCGTTGTATCAGGAAGCTCATAATTAGCAAGCAGGAGTAAAGGTTTAAGCGCCCGCACTTTTCTTATGGCTTCATTACCTGAGGTGCAAATTCCTGTTACAGTGAATCCACTGCCAGCCAATACTTGCTTAATTTTATTTCCTGCTTCTTCATTACCAACAGCAATAATAATTTCCGACCGGCTCATCTCCCTCACTCCAAACCTGCTTTATCCGATTGCCGGACCTATAATACTATATTTTAATATTTTGTAAGATACTGCTCAATTTCCCACTTATGAACCTTTGTCCTGTAATCATCCCATTCCAACAGCTTTGCTTCGATATACCGGTCAAAAATATGCTCTCCCAGTACTTTTCTCATTAGCTCGCTTTTCCTGAGCTCCTGAATGGCCTCATTCAAATCTCCCGGCAGGCTGTCAATCCCATGCTTAGCCCTCTCTTGATTATCCATATTGTATATATTCCCTTCGACACTTTCAACAGGTTTCAAATTGTTTTTGATACCATCCAATCCTGCTGCCAGAATAACCGCCAGAGCCAGATAAGGATTACATGAAGGATCCGGATTTCTGAGTTCGATTCTCGTACTTTCACCTCTGGCTGCCGGTATCCTGATCAATGGACTTCTGTTCTTTGCAGACCATGCAATGTAAACAGGTGCTTCATATCCGGGCACCAACCGTTTGTATGAATTAACCAACGGGTTGGTCAGAGCTGTCATGGCTTTAATATGCCTCATAATACCTGCAATGTAACTATACGCAATTTCACTCAAAGCCAGCTTATCCTCCGGGTCATAAAATGCATTTTCGCTGCCTTTCGATAAGGATTGGTCGGTGTGCATACCCGAACCGTTTATTCCTGCTATTGGCTTTGGCATAAAACTGGCATGCAGGCCATGCTGATGCGCAACCGTCTTTACAACCAGCTTGAAGGTCATGATGTTATCCGCAGTCTCCAACGCATCTGCATATTTAAAGTCAATCTCGTGCTGCCCTCCTGCAACCTCATGATGGGATGTCTCAATTTTAAAACCCATCTCCTCCAACATCAAGCACATATCTCTGCGGGCATTTTCGCCAAGATCTACAGGACCAAGGTCAAAGTAGCCTGCATTGTCATGAGTGATGGTTGTAGGTACCCCGTTGTTGTCCACCTGAAACAAAAAGAATTCACATTCCGGTCCTACATTAAAAGTATAACCCAGCTCAGCTGCTTCCTTAAGGGTCTTCTTCAATACATATCTGGGATCCCCTTCAAAGGGTGTTCCATCAGGATTATAAATATCACATATCATCCGCGCGACCCGTTCCGACTGCGCTCTCCATGGAAAAACGACAAAGGTATTGGGATCCGGCCTTAGATACATGTCTGATTCCTCAATCCTGACAAAACCTTCAATAGATGAACCATCAAACACACATTGATTGTTTAATGCTTTCTCCAGTAGATCCGATGTAATCGAAACATTTTTAAGTGTGCCGAAAATATCAGTGAATTGAAGTCGGATAAATTTTACATCCTGTTCCCTCACCATTCTTTTTACATCGTCCGGAGTATACTTTGCCATTTAAAAAACTCCTCTCTATTAAAGATGCATTCCTAAGTGAAAAAAATAATGACGCCCAAAACAAGATTACATATACCTTGCACTATTTGAACGCCATTGTTCACAAGCTAGTGCTTATTAACACAACAAATTTCTTGTCTTTCATAGTGTTAATAATGCACTTCCTTAATTTGTGCCTCGCATACCCTAGAAGAAAATTACTTTACGAGGCACTTGATACTGATTAATTATTATACACAATTATACACATAACTTGGTGAAATGCAAGTATATTTTTAATAGTTCACTTGCTTTATTCTACACGTTAAACAGTATATCTCCATAGGTCGGAACCGGCCAGAATTCCCTGTCTACAATTGTTTCAAGCTTGTCGGCATCTGCCCTCAGGATAGCCATTTTTTCAAATATGTCATAGCGGTAGAAATATGCCTGCCCATAGGTATCCCCATGCATACCCGCCGCTGCATCTACAGCGTCTTCAAGACATGCAATATTCTTCTTAAAGGATGCGGTCAGTTTGGATGTTTCCGTAAGGAGTTCCGCCTGAGCAGATATATCTGCATCCAAGCCCGTTGCATTAATCTTATTGATTGACTCGGCCAGTTTTGTTGCATATCCTATTACTGCGGGAAGAATTTGGCGTTTTGCCATCTCCAACATTGTCAACGCTTCGATATTGATGATCTTGGTATAATTTTCAAGAGCTATTTCATAGTGTGACTGAATCTCTACTCTGCTCAGCACACCATGCTTTTCCATCACTCTGATATTCTTTTCGTCCAATAATGCTTTTGCAGCTTCTACCGTCGAAGGTATATTGGGCAGGCCTCTTTTTGCCGCTTCTTCAATCCATTCATCGGAGTAACCGTTGCCGTTAAATATAACCTTCTTATTATTAACTGCGATTTCCTTCAGTATTTCTTTTATCTTTACTTCCAGATCTTCTGCATTTTCAAGCCTTGAAGCGATTCCATCCAAGGCCTCTGCAACAATCGTATTCAAAACATAATTGGCAGTGGCAATAGAAGCAGATGAGCCGACCATTCTGAATTCAAATTTGTTGCCGGTGAAGGCAAATGCGGATGTTCTGTTTCTGTCTGTAGAATCCTTGGGTAATGCAGGAAGTGTCGTCACACCGATCTTAAGCTCTCCACCCTGTATAGAGCTTTTGGCTCCGCCGTTTTCAACCTGCCTAAGTATATCTGTAAGCTGATCACCGAGGAAAATTGATATAATAGCAGGTGGTGCTTCATTTGCACCTAAACGGTGGTCATTGCCCGGTACTGCAGCTGCAAACCTGAGCAGTTCGGCATATTCATCAACAGCTTTTACCACTGCGAAAAGGAATACCAGGAATTGTGCATTATCGTGGGGTGTATTTCCCGGATCCAATAGATTCACACCGTCATCTGTCGACATGGACCAGTTATTATGCTTTCCTGACCCGTTTACGCCGGCAAAGGGTTTTTCGTGCAGCAGACAGACCAGCCCATGCCTTAAAGCTACCTTCCTCATAGTTTCCATAGTCAGCTGATTATGGTCGGTCGCAATATTATTTGTGGTATATATTGATGCAAGCTCATGCTGGGCAGGCGCTACCTCGTTATGCTTTGTTTTTGCCGATACTCCCAGCTTCCATAATTCTTCATCCAATTCTTTCATGAATGCAGAAACATTTTCTTTCAGAGATCCGAAATAGTGGTCTTCCAGTTCCTGTCCTTTTGCCGGTTTTGCTCCAAAAAGTGTCCTCCCTGTATACAAAAGGTCTTTACGCTGATAATATTTTTCCTTATCAATCAGAAAGTATTCCTGTTCAGGTCCTACTGTCGTTATTACCCTATTGGATGCAGTATTGCCGAAAACCCTCAGGATACGCAATGCCTGCTTTGATAAAGCTTCCATAGAGCGGAGCAGTGGTGTCTTCTTGTCCAATGCTTCACCGGTATAGGAACAGAATGCTGTGGGTATGCAAAGAGAACCATCTTTAATAAATGCAGGGGACGTACAATCCCATGCCGTATAGCCTCTTGCTTCGAAGGTAGCCCTAAGACCTCCGGAGGGGAAAGAAGAGGCATCCGGTTCTCCCTTGATCAGTTCTTTGCCTGAGAACTCCATTAAAACCTTACCTTCCTCTGTAGGTGCTATAAAAGCTTCGTGCTTTTCAGCCGTGATGCCGGTCAATGGTTGGAACCAATGTGTAAAATGCGTCGCACCCTTTTCGATTGCCCAATCCTTCATCGCACTTGCAATCACCTCTGCTACCGTAGTATCAAGGGGAAGACTCTCATCTATCGTCTTCCTCAAAGCCTTGTAAGCTGCCTTTGGAAGGCGCTCCCTCATTACTGCATCATTGAAAACATTTGAACCAAAATAATCACTTAAACTTGCCATAGTTATTCCCCTTTCACATTACACTTTTTTGTTTATAGTTTTGGTTGCATATAAAAACAAAAAATAGCGCCACAAAATTTGTGACGCCATTGTCATATCATTATTCAAAGCACCAATGCTTTTATTCAATTTTTTACTTTCAAAATGCAACCCTTATGTAGAATTGTAAAATAAAATATTATACAGTATTATACAGTGTAATTTAAGAAAAATCAACTACTTTTATAAATTATTACTGTCTAAATTATTTATTTCATTCAGCCATGCAGAAAAGGCCGCATCGCTCGGCATTCGCCAGTCACCCCTGGGAGACAGTGCAATGGTACCGACCTTCGGTCCGTCAGGCATGCAAGACCTTTTGAACTGCTGCGTGAAAAACCTCCTTATAAAGACCTCCAGCCACTTTACGATTATATCCCTGCCGTATTTTCCTTCAAAAGCAATTTCTGCAAGCAGCTCTATTTTGGATGGAGAATAGCCTCCGCGTATCATATTGTAAAGGAAGAAATCATGGAGTTCATAACTCCCGACTATGTCTTCAGTCTTCTGGGCTATTTTCCCCTCACTGTCCGGAGGCAAAAGCTCCGGACTCACCGGTGTGTTGCAGATATCATATAAAGCCTTTGCCAGCAATGGCCTTTCAATATTATTTTTATCAGCATACCATTCTACAAGATATCTTACCAATGTCTTGGGAATGCTTACATTGACAGCGTACATCGACATGTGATCTCCGTTGTAGGTACTCCAGCCTAAGGCCAGCTCCGACAAATCTCCTGTACCCACTACCAGTCCGCCTTCCTTGTTGGCTATATCCATAAGAATTTGAGTCCTTTCCCTTGCCTGTACATTCTCATAGGTTACATCATAAACATTTTCGTCTAATCCTATATCCTTGAAATGCTGAATACAAGCTTCCTTAATGGAAATTTCCCTTGCAGAGGTTCCAAGCTCCTTCATTAATGATATGGCGTTGGAATACGTCCTGCCGGATGTACCAAATCCGGGCATTGTCACCGCAATGATGTTTCCCATCGACAGCTTAAGCTGCACACACACATCAACGCATACAAGCAATGCAAGGGTAGAGTCCAGACCTCCGGATATACCGACAACCATTTTATTAATACCACTTTTTACTATTCTCTGCTTCAAGCCTGCAGCTTGAATTTTGAAGATCTCGCTGCACCTTGTATCCCTTGCGTCCTTGGAACTGGGTACAAAGGGATGCGGATTCACTTTTCTGTACAAATTCCTCACTTCAGCCTGATCCATATGGAAGTGCACAACCTCATAATCCATATTGTTTGAATTCCCCATAAAGCTGTTCATTTTTCTACGGTCGTTCATAAGTCTTCCAATATCGATATCCTGATAAATACCTTCATTTTCCTTGAATCTTTGTTCAGCAAGCACAGCCCCGTTTTCTGCAATCAGTCCGTGGCCTCCGAACACGACATCCGTAGTGGACTCGCTTTCTCCGGCGGATGCGTATACATAGCCTGCAATGCACCTGGCAGATTGCTGAGAGACCAAAGTTCGCCTGTATTCTGCCTTCTCGACAATATCGTTGCTTGCAGACAAATTCAAAACAAGGTTTGCTCCATGCAATGTATGATAGGAGCTGGGCGGAATAGGAGCCCACAGGTCTTCACAAATTTCTACTCCGATACAAAGCTCTGAAGCTGCATCCTTGAATAGAAGGTTCTCATTAAAAGGAGCTTCCTGCCCACACAACATAATAGTTTTGCTGATTCTTTTGGAAGAAGGTGCAAACCATCTGTACTCGTAAAACTCACTATAATTCGGAATGAAGGTTTTTGGAACAACCCCAAGGATTTTTCCCTTGTAGAAAACTACAGCACAATTAAAAAGTTGGTTACCCGATTTTACAGGCATTCCTACGGCAATTACGGCATCCAGCCCTGCAGTATTTTCTATAAGGATCCGAAGCTGTCTTTCAGCTTCTATCAACAGACCTGTCTGGTGGAACAGATCTGCGCATGTATATCCGGTAATTGACAGCTCGGGGAAGGTAATAACCTGCAGACCCAAGCCTTTCATTTTTTCCAAAAACTCAAGCATCATCGCTATATTATAAGCCGGATCGGCAATTCTAATCTGCGGGCATGCCGCTCCTACCCGTACAAATCCATATTTGCTCAGTTTGATCATATTTATTTCTCGCTTTCCATTATTCATTATCGAATGTCTTTCATCTAATATATCACAATTTAACTATATGTTATTCTTTCCCTGTATTTTTATTTCCTTCTTTATTCTTAAATTAATCTCTTGCGCAGCTTATCGTAAACGTTTTGTTCCTGCTTGCCGGATCAAAGTATATTTACCAATAAAGCCTCATGAAAGCAAAAAGAACTGTCCCAATTGCTTTTTAAATATGCTATTATTATGTCATAATGTTTTGTGGGGTGGTCAAGATGAGGAAGACGGCGGTTCTGTTTCTTGTTTTTATAGCGTTTATATCTGCTGCATTAATAATACAAAGAAAAACGGATGAGGACAAGAACAGCTTCACTGCAATAAAGGAAAATATGGGCAGATATGAATACGACAAAGGCGGGTTAGGTATAGCTGTATCAAGAACAATGACATCAAAAGCGGTAGTGCACAATTTTGGAAGACCCATTTATCCTGCTGATAAAAAATTACAATATGTCTGGGTGTATATAAAGGTGGTTAATTCGGGCACAACTGCTGTGCAATTAAAGCCTGATGAATTTACTCTGTCAATTCCCGGTAAAGCTGCTGTCAATTATGATTATAAAGCTTCAAATTCTATGCAAAAATGTTTGAAACCGATTAATTTAGATCCGGAAAAGGAAAACATTGGCGTATTGATATTCCCATTGCCTGAGAGTAATGCCTATACCCTTCATTATAACGGTCCCAACGGCAAAGTCGAAAAAAGGCTGGTTATAGATTCACCTTAGCAAATCAACAGGGACGGAACTCTCTGCTTTTGACGTCCTACAAATTATTTTACAAATTGCACGAACCTTCCATACCCCTTCTCTTCCATTTCTTCTACAGGAATGAATCTCAGCGAGGCACTATTTATGCAGTATCTGAGTCCCCCCTTGTCTTTGGGTCCATCGTTAAACACATGGCCCAAATGGCTGCCGCCTATACGGCTCCGCACTTCCGTACGCAGCATCGAGTGGCTTTTATCCTCCCTTTCCTCAAGCACAGACTCGTCAATAGGGCGGGTGAAGCTTGGCCAGCCGCAGCCTGAGTCGTACTTGTCACTTGAAATGAACAACGGCTCTCCCGTAACTATATCAACATAAATACCTTTGGAATGATTATCCCAGAACTCATTCCTAAAGGGAGGCTCGGTTGAATTCTGCTGTGTCACACTATACTGCAGGTCGGAAAGAGATTTTCTTATCTCCTCCTGAGAGGGTTTTTTATATGGATCAGCTTCCACCTTTGGCTGCAATACCTCCGGCAAAGTCGAAAAGTCTATGTGGCAATAGCCCTTTGGATTCTTTTTCAGGTAATCCTGATGATACTCCTCTGCAGGATAATAATGCTCCAGCTTCTTAACCTCTGTGGCAATATGCGCCTTATACTTCTGCTGTTCTTTATTAATTATTTGGCTGATAATTTCTATATCCTCTTCATCTATATAATAGATACCCGTTCTATACTGAGTACCTACATCATTTCCCTGCTTGTTCCTGCTTGTCGGATCAATGATCTTGAAATAGTACTCCAGTAAAGTATATAAGCTTACTTTTTGAGGGTCATAAATAATGTGTACTGTTTCCACATGACCTGTAGCAGGTATATCATAATAGCCCGGGTTTTCAGTTTTGCCGTTTGCATATCCAACAGTCGTCTCAACTACTCCGTCAATCCGCGAGAAGTATTCTTCAACTCCCCAGAAGCAACCCCCGGCAAGCCAGATTTCTTTATTCATAACAATCACATATCCTTTCAGTATTTTTCTGATATTGTACTTGCTATGTATAGTATACCCTATTTAGGCCCTGGTAGCAGGAAGGAAGAGGTCTTTATATGTAAAAGCAAAAATGTCATGGTTCAAGCACCCATATTCTGCTTTTCTTGCAATTATAAAACATTTGTGGTATATTTAATTATGTAAAATTTTGAAGGGAGTGGCTGAATATGATTAAGATGAATAAGAGCTTTGTAATTAAATTTTTATGTGCAGCTACTTCAAGTGAATATTATTAAACATAATTTTGATTTGTAACTATTGTTAATGTTATGATCTATATTATGAAGATAAATTCATCAACCTTGGAGTAGCTAGGTTAACTATTCCAGGGGTTTTTTATGTCCATATTTTAAATATGAATTCATCAGCCCTGGAGTAGTTAGCTTAACTGTTTCAGGGTATTTTTACGTCAAATTTTGACTTGTGGAGGTGTGTAAAAGAGCAAAAAAAAATAAATATTATTTTCAAAATTATTCATATGAAAAGGAGATATTAAAATGTCAGAAAAACTATTAAATCAGAAAATTTGTTTAAAACAATATATATCAGAAAAGGAGTATAATGAAATAAATCAGCTTAAGGAGCTTTGCAGCTTGCAGGATAAAACCAACCTAAAGCTAGAATTAGACTATAGGATTAACATGAGTAGAAACCCTAAAATAGATTCAAAAACCATTAATGAGTTTCTATATTATAATGAGGATGTTTTGATAGCCTACCTTGGTATTTCAAGCTTTGGAGGCAGTAATATCGGTGAAATCAATGGCATGGTTCACCCTGACTTTCGAAGAAAGGGTTTATTTAAAAAGCTCTTTGAACTTGCAATAGATGAGTGTAAGAGAAGAAGGTTTAATAAGCTGTTGCTATTAACAGATGGTAATTCCAGCTCAGGTGTTGAATTTGTAAAGGCTGTTCACGGTAAATATGATTTTTCAGAGTATAGAATGAACCTGATTAACAAGACTACCTTAGACAGTACAAGTTCTATAAGCTTAAGAAAAGCTGAAAAGCTGGATCGGAAAGAAATTGCCAGACAAAATGCAATATTTTTTAACCATTCAGAGGAATGTGATTGTTTTCCAGAGGAAGAGGAAGCATTAAATGAAATTACATACATGGTCGAATTAAGGGAAGCGGTTATTGGAAAAATCAAGGTAACATACAGTGACAATTTGGCTTTTATAAGCGGCGTTGGAATATTGCCTGATTATAGAGGTAAAGGATATGGAAAGGCAGCTTTAAAAGAAGCATTGCGTTTAATAAATGAAAAAGGCATCTATGAGACAGAATTGGATGTGGAATGCAAAAACAATAACGCACTTAATTTGTACAAAGCTTGTGGTTTTGAAGAGAAGTCTGTAATGAATTATTATAATTATGACATCTAAAGGTTACCCACATCAGTAAGTATAATAACCCAATAACCTCTTATCCTCTATACCTGGTGCATTATTTTATGTGCGAATGTGCGAAGCCTGGCACCATCTTGACAAGCAACATCAAGCGTAATACAATGCGAGTATAACGTATATTAACCATAACTTTTGCTGTTTCTATATCAAACAGCGGCAGTTATGGTTTCTTTATTTTGGAGGCAGCTGTGAAAAAAATCAAAAACTTTGCGGAAATGGCCTATATTCTCGGAATTTTCACTCTGGCGTTAGGCGTAACTCTAATGGAGAAAGCAAATCTTGGAATTTCAATGGTTGTAGCACCAGCATACTTGGTTTCGCTGAAATTCAATTTTCTTACTTTCGGTATGGCTGAATATATCCTGCAGGCAGTGCTGTTAATCGTTATCTTTCTACTTATGCGGAAATTCAAGCTGTCCTTTGGAATTCCAATGTTTTTTCACACCTATTTGGCTCCTGAAGTTTATGAGCTGTTTGTAAAAGAAATATCCAAAAAGTCCAGAGTTAATATCACCAAGTTTAAAATTGGATATGATTGTGCTAGCTTCGCTGTTGCCATCATAATGTCCTTGGTATTCTTTAATGATATCCGTGGAGTAGGAATCGGCACTGTCCTTTGTGCGGTCATAAACGGACATATCATCGGCTTATTCAGCAGGTTTTTTGAAAAATATATTGATTTTTCTCCAAAACTCACGATTGTTAATTATTTTAAATAATTGTTTTTATTTTTCACCTATCTATTAAAATTGATTTTATCAATGCAAAGTATTCCCTGATGTGACTATTCGCTCTGACAGAGATTGGTGTACTGCATGTAATTCCATAAGGTTCAAACCCAACCCGCCTTGCAAGCAGCTTTGCCCGTAGCATATGGAAATCACTTGTTACTACCACTATGCAATTAATATCTTTTCCCTCAGTCTTTTGCAGTATTTCTCTTGAGAACGTGAAATTCTCCATTGTACTTGTTGCTTTGTCTTCCTTAATAACCCTTTTACCATCTATCCCCTTGGATATCAAATACCTTTCCATGGCTTCGGCCTCCGTAATACTTTCCCCAAAGCCCTGGCCTCCAGAAACAATGACTTTAGTATCAGGATGCTTTTCTAAATATACAATACCCTTCTGCAACCTCTCCTGCAGGATTAAGGTTATATCACTGCCGCGCAGCCCTGCCCCCAATATTATCAGATAACCTGCCTCTACATCTTCCTGTGAAGAACTGTTATATATAATCAGCACTTCTGCGAAAGTGAAGGATAGGATACTAAGTACTACCAGCATACAAGTAAGCTTTCTTGCCAGTGAGTTCTGAATTAAAGGCTGCCCCTTCCTGACCCAAAGCTTTATATAAACACAAATAATGATTATACCCCCTACTATCCCAGGAAACAGTGTTCCTACATTTATCCCTGTATATATGGATGTCAGGACTGCATCTATTACTCCAAGCACTCCAAACAGCATTAATATGTAATATAATCGTATTCCAAAATTGCCTTTCATTCGCATTTCCTCCGTGCTCTTCCCACAAAATAGCCTTCCGAGAACACTTTATCATGTTTCCCATGAAGGCTGTAATATGTTATCTTATAACTACCAAACTTTGTAATGAATATCTATAATGCTGTAACCTGTCGTTGCATATGATTATGATGCCAGGCACGGCAGTAGACGGTTGTTATTGAACTTTCCTTAAATAACTGGCTAAACGTCGTGCCTGGTACCCGGGGCATTTTTATAATCAGTTCAGTGAATAAGCTCTTTTTATTTTGTACCTGCCACCATATTCCTGATGTTTGCGGGACAATCGCAAATATTCTGCTATATAAAAGCAGCATATTGAAAGTACAATGAATAATCATTCAGAACGGGGAATCTCCATGATTTTTATTGGCATTTTTCGGAGCCTCCCTGGTACATTATTTTATTAGTCTACTATTTCAAATTTTATGTCATTCGGAGGACGTCTATCGTACTTTGTTATCTTGTCTCCTTTTTTTGCCTTGAAGTATGCTGTAAAAGTTGATTCTGTTTTTGCTTTTATTTGATACTTTTGTTTGGTTAAAGTATCCTTTTCACAGGCTGGAGCGAATTCCTCAATTACTAATCCTTTATCCTCCCTTACGTCTGCATACATATAGAAATTTAAATCTTTACTTGTGTTATTTTTCACTACAATGTCATCAGCGATAACAACTATATCACCCTTGATATAGAAAGTGCCATGTGTACTATTCTTTTTATCATATATAATTTCAGATTTAACGAAGTAAACTCTGCTGAATATAAATAGTATGACAAAACCAACAAGTAAAATTGCAGTAGTATTAATCCTCTGCCTTTTATTTTTCATCATAAAGAACCTCCGCGACTTATTTATACAGTGAATTATTCTGCGAACGGCCATGATGATCTTTCTTTCCAGAATTCCCAAAGTGATGGCTCATCCGTATTCATTATAACGATATGGTCCCAAGCAATTTTAGCAATGTAGTTTTGAAAGCTCGAACCTGGAATTTCTTGTGCAATTTGTACTTTTAAAGAATCTGTGTCATATTGAAAATTGGGATCAATTACATCATTCCATTCAAAGTGCATCTTTGCTATTACTTTACCATTTGACTCTTTACTTGCAGTTCCTGTGATTTTGAAACCCCCTACTTTTGCGTTTGTACCATGCAAGTATTGATGCCCAATAATCTGTTCTCCATTTTCAATTGCTATATTTTCAGTAATACTAATATTTTTAATTGAGCCCATTTCAATATCGTTGAACTCTTGCAGAAGTATTTCTTTCAGCCCTCTTGAATTTTCTATAGGGTTACCATTTGTAAGTTTATAACTTTTCATCATATATGGTCCCCAATAAAGATTTGCCGAGTCTTTTCCATAAGCAGGGGTAGTATAAATATCCCATACAGGCAGTGTTACCTCAATGCCATCATCGTCAGTAATTGTTTGTTTAGGAAGACTATCTAATCTTCCATCTCCACCAAACAACCACGCAATCAATATCTCCCTACCGACCCAATCAGATTTTAACCAATCAAAATTTTCTTCAGCATATGCGATTATGCTTCTCCATGAAATTCCATCATTAATTGGTTCCTCAACAATTTCGGTCAGCGAATCAGATAATAAAGATCCATACTGCTCTGTGACATAAGGTGTTATGTATAAAGAATATGCCCCAGTATCCTTTTTATAAAAACCCGAAATACTTATTTGATAAGTCTCTCCAGCTTCTAAGCTTTGAATCAATTTAAAGTTATAGTCTATACCACTATCGTCATCAAACCCTATTTGATTGCTATTATTATAGAGTTTGCCTGTTAGGTCAATATTGCTATCGCTTTCTATTGCATATTCCTTCGTTTCTGTTGGGGTGAATTCAAATATATCAATATCTCCTGGACAATCAATTATGCCTGTTAATGAATCACCAGCTTCTATTGCTCTTGATTGAAGGTTATCATCATACTGAGGTACAACTTTAAATCCATATGTACCTGTATCATAATTGTTGTAATTCCATATCTTTGTAAAATAAGTCTGATCAGCATCTAGATAATATATTATTTTAGCATTAAGATCAACCAAATCATCATTAGTAGCTAATAAAGTATAGTCATAGTTATAAAGTTCCTCAACAGTATCAGTACTTCCTGTAGTCTCTATTGAATATAATCCACTAACTAGAGGAATAAATTTAAAAAAATCGATATCTCCAGTAAAATCAAAAGCTCTACTTATTTCACTTTCGATTATTATAGTATAAGCATTATCAAAGCTACTTTCATCTTCTACAAGCGTATTCCATACTGGCTTATAATTAAATGTGTAACCCGTATCAAGAGGTTTTGTTATTATTAATGTATTAAATTTGGAGCAGTTATAATCTGCAAAAACTATTACCTGTACACTTGGGCCTGATAACAACACTTTATGAGTGCCACTTGCATTGAAATTGCTGCTAGCACTAATGTCAGAATAACTACTCCTCTGAGTAAAGTTTCCCCTAACCTCTAAAACTCCCGATGTCAGGTATTGGCTATGGTCTATCCTACTATCTGTTAAAAAACTTCCACCGACTACTACTTTGTCAGCTGTTTCAGTCATCTGCAAAATTCCAGGACAGCTCAAAGCGCTTGAACTCTGTATTTTATAGTCTCCTGTCACATTAAGTATTCCATTATTTATTTCCAGAATTCCATTATACTGAGTCAGGTTGCCGTTTATGGTTAGAACATGTCCATTTAAATCCAGTGTTCCCCCATTAAGGTACAAATCTCCATACACTGCATCTACAACCAATGTTAAATCTGTGCTTATAGTAGTCGCTAGCATAGATAATGTTGTTGAACTATCACTTTCAATTGATACACTCCCTAAGTCACCATATGCCTTCACTATATATACATATTCCATTTTTTTAGATAAACCAATATCAGTATAACTTGTTATATTAGATGTCCCAACCAATTCTCCATTCTTATAAATCTCGTATAAAGCTGCTCCACTCACTGCATCCCACGTAATTATTGCTATACCTTCCGAAAAGTATACTTCTATGTTGTCTAGAGTGATGAATTGAGATAAGTCTTGTACAGTGTCATCTACTTTGTACACACTATCAGTTACGCTTATTGATTCATCACTCTCTTGATATATAATTTGCGGTTCAACCTGATTATTTGAGTATTGATGGAATTCTGCAAATCCTGTAGTAAATCTTGACTTTTATCATTCACTGTTTTCATAGTTTCATAGATAGTATTAGAATTATCTGATTCTTGATTAGCATAAACACTCTCTAGAGGCGTTATGATACTAATGAGTAATAATGCGAAAGCAAGTATTATTGACATATGTTTCAACAACCAATTCCTGTAACCCCCCATTTTTTCTTTTTCCCCCTTTATATCTGATTTAACTACATTTCATTACATTATATGTAGTTATTAACATATTACTATCAATTCCATATTATACCAATAGGTCCACATGGCTGTCTTTATTGATATAATAGTACTTTCTGCCTATATTATTTTTGTGACGAAAGTATTAATAGTTTTCCTTAGAAAGGTAATAGGGTTAATTTCCTCATATACTATCAAATAGGGGTATTTTTCAGTGGCTTCTCAGGCACCGCAGTTTCGCACTTATTTGATTCTGCTTATCATGCTTCTTACTGCGGATTCTGTTATACCTATATTGTGACCCATTTCTTCATGTGTATAGTTCAGCCTTATTGCTTCTTTCAGATAGCTGATTTTATGTATTGTCAGATCTCTTCTTCTGCTGCCACTTTTAATCAATTCATATATTTCTTGACTTATTCCCATTCCAATCAATATTTCATCTAAGCGCTTTCTCTGTTCTACTTTTTTCTTTGTACTGCACAAAATCTGGTATGCTTCTTCGCCTACCACCTTGACATTGTCATAGTCCGTTTGCTCTTCTTGTCTCATGTGTTCTTTGTATTGATTGATTGCTTCCTTTCTGTCTTTTGATAGCATATCTAACACAGTTTCAATTGACACAAAGCTATTATTATTTGTTCTGTAAAATACATCACTACTCCACTTGTATTCTCCTACGCTTCTGCAAATACCTGCTTTTACAGGATTTTGATGTAGATAACGAATCAAGGATATGAGATATCTCTCATCCTGAACTATTATAGCTTTATATCTTCCTTGGAAAACATGTCCTACCCTTTTATACTTGTAGTTAAAGTACTTGCTGTATTTATTGTTAATCTGATGCATTATTTCTTGAAGCTTTTTACCAAACACCTGAAGGATTATATGGTAGTGGTTACCCATCAGAACAAACCCATATATTCTATAACTCATTCCTTCCATATTTTCCTTTAACAGTTTCATGAAATAGCCTTTATCTATGTTTTCATTGAATATGTACTCCTTGTTATTGCCTCTTGCAATAACATGATATATTCCTCCACAGTATTCCTCTCTCCAAGCTCTCCCCAAAATAATACACCTCCTGACATTATATTACCAGAAGGTGTACCATCTGTAAATATTTACCTTAATATGTGCGAATGTGCGAAGCCTGGCACCATATTCAAATTATAAACAAGTGAACAAAGGGCGTTGCCAAAAATAATGACAGAATAACTCTTTCCACCCATATAATTATAAGGTCTTTAATATTAATTTTGATTTCTGTTGACAGAATACAAGGGATAGAAGCGGAGAAAAAAAGTATTTCAGAAACACAAACTATAGCTATAACCGCTTGAACAGCCGGAGAAGCAGAAGCAGCTATGCTGGCGGGAAGGAACATTTCCGCGAGGCTTATTGCACAGCCCTTGGCGAGCAAGGCCGCCTCAGCCCCGAACCCCAAAAGTAATGTAAAGGGGAGAAAGATATATCCCATGATATCAAATATTGGGGTATATTCAGCCAGTACAAGACCGAAAAATCCAATGGACATCAGTGTTGGGCCTATAGAAAGAGCAAGACCTATGCCATCTCTAAAATTCTTTACAATTCCTTTTGCTACCCCGGGGGCCACTTCACAAGCTTTAAACCCTTCTTCCAAAGCAGTAGAAAACAACTTTCCTCTTTCAGCCGTAGGCTCGGGTATAACCTCCTTATCGTTATAGCCCTTATCCGATTTCTTTGCCAAAGGATAAAGCCTAGTTGTTATTGCTGTTACAATAAAGGTTATGATAAGAGTACCCCAAAAATACGCATTCCATTTGCCCATTAATCCTAATGTCTTAGCTACAACAACCATGAAGGTTGCAGAAACCGTGGAAAAGCCGGTTGCTATAATACACGCTTCCTTGTTGGAATAATAGCCTTCTTTATATACTCTATTGGTAATAAGCAGTCCTACGGAATAGCTGCCCACAAAGGACGCCACTGCATCGACAGCTGAGCGGCCCGGGGTCTTCCATACAGGACGCATAACAGGCCTCATAAAAACGCCGACAAATTCCATAAGACCATAGCTTATTAGAAAGGCTAAGAATACCGCTCCCACTGGAACCAGCATTGTAACCGGAACAACTACCTTATTAAAAACAAACGGCAGCATTCCCGGAGTCTGTATTCTCTCCGGCCCAAGCTTAAATACTGCTGTAAAATACACAAAAATTCCCAATACTTTAAAAATAGAAAAAACCGTGGTAACAGCATCTTTATTCCAGGTTTTTTTAATAAATGGCAATATTGCTCCCACTATAATTATTATTCCGGCATAAACTATACCAAAGTAAGGAATTTTGCGAATAAAGGTCACAATGTGGTCGATTGGTATGGTATTTGTTTTACCAATGGTTATTGGTATAAAAAACATAAAAATTCCCAAAAGGTTTAGGAAAATAAACTTAGCCATGGTTTCAGGTTTTCTCGTTTTCGCTAACATACTTGACCCTCCTAAAATTAATTTAGCTTTTAGGTGCTACCTAATTTTACCGTAAAATATAAGCTTATACAGGGTTTGATGCTCGAAGTTAATTAAAGCACCACCTTCCCTTTTTAAACTATGTTCATTTTTTCAGTCTATTTTTTATGAATAATAAGAAAAACACTAGACTCATCTACCTCTTGAATTTGGTATTCATACCCCGATAAACATCCAATTGCTTCCAAATCCTTTGGAGTATGCGTAATTGCTTTAAAACCGTCCTTGCAAATTATAACGCCATCCTTTGTTTTATCCAAATCAAGCTCACCCAGCAGCCCCTTCTCAGCTTGCTCTTCAAACCACATTAGCCTATACTCCCAAAATTTTTCACTGTAAGTACTGAAATAAACTTTTCCTCCACTTACAACCATCCCCAGAATCCTTTCAATCAAATCCGACGAGGTAATCTTCATTGCAGACAAACCGTTTTGCAGACAAAGTATTACATCGAACTTTTCTTCAAATTCAAGATTACATACGTCCATAGTAATAATTTCCGCATTGGGACTATCCTTCAAATATTCCGTGCCTAACGAAACACTTTCATCGGAAATGTCAATGCCAACAATTGATTTACAATTACCCGCCAGTTCCTTTACAATCCGTCCATAGCCTGCACCTAATTCCAGAACCCTTTCACTGCCTGTCAGATTATCTCTGACAAAAGAGATTTCCGCATCCAAATACTGTTTTACTCTGGGAATTTTGGTTTCGTATACCTTAAACAGCTTTTGTGAATTTAGTTTTTGTGCATAATAATTGTTATCCTTCATTACTAAGCTCCTCTCCCTTATTTCCCCAATGTAAAATTCCCTTCCCCCTTTCATATTGATAAGCAAAATAGAGGATTTACATTAAATTTATATGGTCAGTTATGAAAAGTATTCCAATGATATATTCATTGTGTCTGACATCTAAAGCCTATAAAAAAACACCAGTTATGGATATATTACCATAGCAGGTGTTTTGTTACAATTACGCGCCTATTCTTTTCCTCAATACTAATGCTTATGCTTATGCTTTACATACATTTCAAGGTCAAATATAAGGCTCTTCAGATCCTTCTGCTTCTCCTCAAGAGCTTTCCGCCGGTACTCGTAAAACAAAACAACGGCCAGAATGACTGACTGTACTGCTATGAAAACAAGTCCCTCCATAATACTGCCGAACCGAAAAATATCATGCATGCACCATATCTCCTTGCCCCGCAAGCTGAATACAACCAAGACCTTTTATCATGTATTTCCCCTCCTTATCTTATTTAGGAGGGGAAATTGAAAAAGTGCATATGCAGGTTTTATCCCACACATGCACTTTATGTTATCATTCAGAAGCCAAGGCATCCTTTCCTTGCACAATGCAATGCAAACACATTGTAACATCAATGC
>Ga0209643_1001428_pt1 | contig 22585 bp, 20 predicted proteins | sample AutmiccBRH37_all_FD_187383 | JGI IMG/M metagenome (GOLD analysis project Ga0209643, IMG submission 187383) | Deep subsurface microbial communities from Mt. Terri, Switzerland - Autotrophic microbial communities BRH/37_all (SPAdes) (version 2) | ecosystem: Environmental > Aquatic > Deep... | reverse complement strand
AAGAGGTCAACAAAGTACTTATTCGACTACAACCGGAGGCTGTTCAAAAAGCTCCAGATGCAAGGCGCGGCAAGGCTTCAAGCGGAGGCGTACTCCTTGTACGTTGAGCATTGAAGCCGCCGCCGCGCCGCAGATGGACTTTTTCAACAGCCTCCTAGGGAAATTTTTCCCCGGTTAAGGTGGGGGATTATTTTTTTATGTCCTCTTTTTAATTTGTACGGAGGGATTTTTATGGCGGATAAAGGGTTGGTTCTCATTCTGGGGGGCGCCAGCAGCGGTAAAAGTCTGTTTGCAGAAGAACTGGCGGCTGAGGCCGGGGGGCCGGTAACTTACATGGCTACTTCGGCTCCAGGAGATGACGAGATGATCCGGCGGGTGGCCACTCACAGGGAAAGGAGACCGGCGGACTGGGCCACTGTGGAGGAGACTCTCCAAATACCGGAAATTATAGCCCGGTTGGGGCAGGAGACAGGTATTTTGCTGATTGACTGCCTGACCGGGTGGCTGTCAAATATGCTCCTGGACGACAGACTGCCTCATCCCGGGGCTTCTGATAGCGAAAAGGAAGAGTACATAAAATCCAGGGTTGAGGATCTGGCTTGGGCTGCAGGTAAATCCGGCGCCACAGTTCTGGTGGTTTCCAATGAGGTGGGTCTGGGACTGGTGCCTCCCTACCCCCTGGGCAGGCTTTTTCGGGATGTATCAGGAAACGCCAACAGATTTCTGGCCTCGGTGGCCGATGAGGTTTTCCTGGTGGTGGCCGGGCTGGCTGTGGAAATTAAATCTAGGGCAGTAAATGTGAGCTGTAAGCTATAAGCTATTACAAATTACATATTACCTAATACTTAAAGCTTAACGCTTAAAGCTTATACGGAGGTATTTATGGCTAAAACCATTATGGTTCAGGGAACGGCTTCCCACGTGGGGAAGAGTGTGCTGGTGGCGGCGCTGTGCAGGATTTTTTACAGGGATGGTTACCGTGTGTCCCCCTTTAAATCCCAGAACATGGCCCTTAATTCCTTTGTTACCGGGGACGGGGGGGAGATGGGGCGGGCCCAGGTGGTGCAGGCCGAGGCCGCCGGCCGAACTCCCAGTGTGGATATGAACCCGGTGCTGTTAAAACCCACAGGACAGTCCTCTTCCCAGGTGGTGTTGCTGGGCAAGCCGGTGGGGAACATGTCGGCACAGCAATACCACAATGATTTCGCAGCCACCGCCTGGGGGACAATATGCGATTCCCTGAAGAGGCTTAAAGAAAACAATGACATTATTGTTATTGAGGGTGCCGGCAGTCCGGCCGAGGTCAACCTGCAGTCCACCGAAATAGTCAATATGAGTGTAGCCAGGGAGGCCGGGTCGCCGGTGCTGCTGGCCTGTGACATTGACAAGGGCGGTGCTCTGGCCGCCATAGTGGGCACACTGGAGCTGCTTGATCCCGGGGACAGGGATAGGGTGTCAGGTATAATAATAAACAAGTTTCGCGGGGATCTTTCACTGTTCCAGCCGGCGGTGAATTTCCTGGAGGAGAGAACGGGTAAGCCCGTATTGGGTGTTGTTCCTTACTTTCAGGGATTCAGGATACAAGAAGAAGATACCGTGCATGAGGACACCATTAAAAAATCCAGGCAGGCAGCTGCCAGGGATGTGGAGGTGGCGGTAATCCACCTGCCGCATATATCTAACTTTACCGATTTTGATCCCCTGGAGGATGAGGCCGATGTCAATGTCAGGTATGTGGGCAGGGGTACTCCCCTGGGAAAACCGGATCTGGTAATTATTCCAGGAAGCAAAAACACCATAGAGGACCTGGCCTACCTCAAGCGAACCGGCGTGGCCGGGGAAATACGCAGGCTTCAGGAAACAGGAGTGCCGGTGGTGGGTATTTGCGGCGGTTTCCAGATGCTGGGCAAAGAGTTGTACGATCCTTTTCATGCCGAATCCAACATACCCGCCATTGACGGTCTGGGGTTGCTGGATATTACCACCACCTTTGCCAGGGAGAAAATCACCACCCAGGTCAGGGCCGGGGTATGCGGCCCGGGGGCGCTGCTGGAGGAAGCCGGGGGAACTGAAGTGGTGGGCTACGAAATACATATGGGCAGGACCGATTTGGGTAAAGAGGCCAGGCCTGCCTTTGAAATAATCCACAGGTTCGGCGCCAGCCACAGCACCATGGACGGAGCCTCCTCCAGGGATGGAAAGGTCTGGGGCACTTATATTCATGGTATATTTGACAGCGCTCCTTTCCGCCGGAAAATGATCAATTCTCTGAGAATGTTAAAGGGGCTGCTCCCCATCGACAATTCGGTATCCCTTTCGGCCTGGGAGCAGAGGCAGAGGGATTATGACAGGCTTGCCGAGGTGGTCCGGGGAAGCCTTGATATGGGTAAGGTTTACGGTATGCTGGGACTTTCTGCGGGGGAGGGTCTGGATTGACCGGGTTATACACCGTTCCCCTGGCTTATCTTTTGGATATGCTGGTGGGTGACCCTCCAAGGCTGCCGCATCCTGTGGTCATCATTGGAAAAGCCATTTCAGTCCTTGAAGGGATATTGTACTCCCCCGGACGTGCCCGGGGCCTGCTGGGCGGCGCCGTGACGGCCCTGGCTGTGGTGGTATCGGTTTACGCGGCGGGGGCAGGTCTTTTGCACCTTTTGCATTCCATTAATCCCTGGCTTTCGTCAGCCGCTGAAATATGGATCATATCCACCACCCTGGCAGCCAGGGGATTGGCCGGGGCTGCCAGGGACGTGCTGGATCCCCTGACCCGCAGTGATTTACCGGCGGCCAGGATTATGGTGGGCAGGATAGTGGGGAGGGAAACGGCTTCCATGGACACCCGGGGAGTGGTCAGGGCCACTGTGGAAACGGTGGCGGAAAACACTGTTGACGGGGTTATAGCTCCCCTCTTTTATGCCCTTGTGGGAGGCGCGCCGCTGGCCCTGGCCTACAGGGCCGTTAACACCCTGGATTCCATGGTGGGCTATAAAAATGAAAGGTATATGTACTTCGGCCGCTTTTCGGCTAGGCTGGATGATGTGGCCAATTACATCCCGGCCAGGATCAGCGGCCTGATCATTCCGGCTGCGGCCTGGATAACCGGCAGGCGGGCCGGTGCTGCCCTGCGGGCGGTTTTAAGGGATGCCGGGAGACACCCCAGCCCCAACAGCGGGATTCCCGAGGCTGCGGTGGCCGGGTCTCTGGGAGTGAGGCTGGGCGGGTTTAATGTATACGGTGGAAGGCAGTCTTTCCGCCAATATATGGGGGATGATCAATACCCCCTGGAACCTTCGCATATTCGGCAGGCGGTGGATTTGATGTACCTGAGTTCATTCCTTTGGCTGGCCGCAGGCCTGATTATTCTTGCCGTAATAAATTACCTGGCCGGTGAAGTCCGGCCAGGTTCATATGGGGTGTTTGGATGGTGAGTATGCTTTTGCCCAGGATAGTTATTGCCGGAGTACACAGTGGAGTCGGAAAAACCACTGTGGCCACGGCGCTGATGAAAGCCCTGGCCAAAACGGGCTTAAAGGTGCAGCCTTTCAAGGTGGGGCCGGACTACATTGATCCAGGCTACCATACGGCGGCCGCCGGACGTCCTTGCAGGAACCTGGATGCCTGGTTTCTGGGCGCTGACGGGGTTCGGGAAATGTTTGTGCGATCGGCTGCCGGGGCCGACATATCGGTGATAGAGGGGGTCATGGGGCTTTATGACGGCAGGGGTTCCGGGGACGAAGGGTCTACGGCCCAGGTGGCCAGGCTGCTCAAAGCCCCGGTAATACTGGTGCTGGACGCCAGATCAATGGCCCGCAGCGCCGCCGCAATGGTTCTGGGGTATAAAAGTTTTGACCCGGAACTGAACCTGTGCGGTGTTATTCTGAACAGGGTGGGCTCCGAAAGGCACTGTCGCCTTTTAACAGAGGCAATAGAGGAGTCAACCGGTATTCCGGTGCTGGGGAGGCTGGGCCATGGATCAGAAATGGAGCTGCCTGAAAGACACCTGGGGCTCCTGCCCACTGCTGAAAAAAACAACCTTTCCTCCCTATTGGATACAATGGCCCATAAAATAAGGGAGGGCGTCAGTCTGGAGGGGCTGGTGAGCCTGGCTGGCCAGGCTCCTCCCGCACCGCAGCCGGAAAGACTGATTTTTTCCGAAAATGCGGCAAAACCCAGGGCAAGGATTGGACTGGTGCTGGACGAGGCTTTTAATTTTTACTACAGGGATGGGCTGGAGCTTCTCGGTCACCTGGGGGCTGAAATGGTGGACTGCTCTTCCCTGGAGGGGAAGCTGCCTGCTGATCTGGACGGGCTGTACATAGGCGGGGGCTTTCCTGAGATGTTTGCCCGGGAGATTTCACAAAACCTGGAATTTATTATGGGGGTCAGGGAGGGGTGCGCCAGGGGGATGCCGGTTTATGCCGAGTGCGGAGGAATGATCTTCCTATCCGGGGCAGTAACCGATTTCAGCGGGCGAAGGCACAAAATGGCCGGAATTATCCCCGGGGAGACCGTAATGCTGAAAAAAAGGGCCGCCCTTGGCTATGTAACCGCCGTTTCTCTTAAAGACAGTATACTGGCTCCGGCCGGCAGCCGGATAAAGGGACATGAATTTCATTACTCGACGCTGCAGGGAATGGACCCATCCCATCACGCATACCTGCTGAAAAAGGAAGGAGAGGAAGGCGCCAGGCCGGACGGTTATTCCTCCGGCAGCCTCATCGCTGCTTACCTGCATATCCATTTTGCCGGGTGCCCCAGGGAGGCGGGTAATTTTGTGGGAGCCTGTGCGGCCTTCCGCCATAGCCGCCGTTTTCGTCCCTGAAAATACTCATGCTGAAATCCTCACCGGTCGGGAGTCGGGAGTCAGAATGGGAAAGGCCGCAATCCAGGGTATTATCATTCTCTGATGGTGCCGTGGCGGCATGGGCAAATATCCATTAAATTTGAGGAGGGATCCCGGTGAAGAGCTTTGTGTTCGCCCTTCAGCATCTCACCCGCCTTCACCTGGCGGAAGTCGCCTTTGACCAGAGGCAACTGGGGAGGTCAGGGATGTACTTTCCCCTGGTTGGACTAATACTGGGCTTAATGCTGGTTTTGACGGACCGGCTGGCCGGTTTGCTTTTTCCTCCCACTGCGGCTGCTGCGGCGGTGGTGGTGGGGCTGGTGCTTCTCACCGGTGGAATCCATCTGGACGGCTTTATGGATACAGTGGATGGTGTATTCAGCGGAAGATCCCGGGAACGAATGCTTGAAATAATGAAAGACAGCCGGGTCGGCGCCTTCGGCGCCCTGGGGGTATTCTGCCTTTTGCTGTTCAAGTTCAGCCTTATAGCGGGTCTGACCGGCAGGACATACCAGGCCTTGATAATGATGACGGTTTTGGGCAGGTGGGCCATGACTTACGCCATCGCCAGGTTTCCCTACGCCAGGAATGAGGGCATGGGAAAACTGCATTCCCTGCACACCGGAAATTTCGAGCTGGCCGCGGCTTCCCTGACGGCTCTTGTGGTTGTTGCCGCCACCGGGGGGTTGGGGGGCATGGTGATATTTTGTGCCTCGCTTTTTTTTGTTCACCTTATATGCGTTTATCTGAATAGAGTATTGGGTGGGCTTACCGGAGACACCTATGGCTTTCTAAACGAAATCACCGAAGTTTTTATTCTGGCTCTTTTTATCCCCCTTGCCAGGTATGCCCCTTATATCTTCAGCGGTATTATTCCTGACCGCTAATAATGGTCTAACAGCATTATCTGAGAAGGAATACGGATGTGCTTTGGCAAATTATTAACCGTTGGTTAAAAGAGAGGCCGGTTCGGACCGGATCGTTCATACCGGATGGATCAGGCCGTGGTATTGAAGGAGTGAAAGAGCATTGACCTGCCGTATTTTCTTGATTAGACATGGGGAAACCATCTGGAATAGTGAAATGAGGCTGCAGGGACATACCGATATCCCCCTTTCGGATACCGGTGTTGCCCAGGCAAAAGCCCTGGCTCAGCGACTGGCTTCCCGGGAAATATCAGCAGTATACTGCAGCGATCTAGGCCGGGCGGTTGAGACAGCCGGTCACATAGCCGTGTCCAGGGGACTGGAAATGATTCCGCAGAAGGCATTGAGGGAATTAAATTTCGGCCGCTGGGAAGGTCTTACCTTCAGTCAAATAAAAGAACAATACGGAGATCTGGTGCAGCGCTGGTGGGCCACTCCGCTCAGTGTGGACACTCCCGGGGGAGAGGGGCTTTCCGGCCTTGTTTCAAGGGTAGTCCCGGCAGTTAAAGAAATAGTGGAAAAACACCAGGGAGAACAGGTGGCCGTGGTTTGCCACGGTGGGCCCATCCGATCCCTGGTATGCACCGTTCTGAACATGGATCTGAATAAATACTGGAAAATCCGCCAGGATAACGCTGCCCTTAATATTATAGATTTTTCCGACTGGAATGGAGGGGTTGTGGCTCTTTTGAATGACCGCAGCCACCTGCCGGAAGATATGGGAATACCGCGCATGGTCGGGTAAATGGGCCGGATATCTTAGTCATAAGCGGGGTGAAAGGGTGTCCGCCAGTATTTTTAATAAAAAAAGGATCGTATTTCTTACCATAATCATGACAATTCTTTTTGTGGTTATGGTTTTTCGCCTGTCATGGCTTCAACTGGTAAGAGGGGAAGAGCTGAGCCGTAAGGCCACCGATGTCAGGGCCAGTGACGAGGTTGTGGAACCCATAAGGGGAGTGATATACGACCGAAACCATGTGGAACTGGCAGGTAATTATCCGGTCAAAACCATCTACGCCAATCCTGACATATTTTCAGTCAGGGTTAAGACAGAGGCCGGGGAAAACAAACAGGAAAAGGAAAGAGCAATTAAGGAAAAAACAATAAAGCAGATTGCTTCCATACTGTCCCTGGATGAGGGACAAACCATTTCGGCGATGAACTCCAAAAAGGCTTTTGTTATTTTGAAGCACAAAGTGGACTACGACACCTGTCAAAAGCTTACGGACATGCTGAAGGAGCATAAGGCCTCGGGAATAGGATTTATCGAAGGAACCAGGAGATCATATCCCCAGGGCAGCCTGGCAGCCCATGTGCTGGGCTTTGTGGGAATGGACCCGTCCGCCCGGGGAGGAATAGAAAGGAGTTACGACAGCCAGCTAAACGGAACGCCGGGCCGCCTGGTGGCTGAAAAGGACGCCACTGGGCTGGAACTTCCCCAGACGAAATCAACATACATTCCCCCGGTTCCCGGGAAAAACCTTATTCTTACCATAGACAGCACCATTCAGTATTATGTTGAACGGGAGTTGGACAAACTTGAGCAAACCTACAAGCCTTCCAGGTCCTCAATAATAGTGATGGACCCGGCCACCGGGGAAATACTGGCCATGGGCGCAAGGCCCACCTACAACCCCGCCGTGTATTCCTCCTATCCTCAGTCCACCTGGGATTTTAACCCTGCGGTGCACTTCAACTATGAACCGGGCTCCACCTTCAAAATGTTTGTGGCGGCCATGGCCCTGGAAGAGGGAACCATACGGGAGACGGACATTTTAAACGACCCCGGGTACATTGTGGTAAGCGGTATTAAGATTAGATGCTGGGACTGGGGGGGGCACGGATTACAGACCTTTGCCGAGGGGGTTATGAATTCCTGCAATCCGGTGTTTGCCGAGGTCGGCCTCCGGTCGGGAAAGCGGCTTCTATATAAATACATAAATGGATTTGGTTTTGGAAAGCCCACCGGGATCGATCTTCCCGGGGAAGAAGGCGGGCTGGTGATTCCGGAGGCAAAGGCCAGTGAGCTGGATTTGGCCACCATGTCCATAGGCCAGTCTGTGGCGGTTACACCTATACAGCTGGTAACTGCAGTTTCTTCCCTGGCCAACGGGGGATACCTTATTAAACCCCGGCTAATCCGGGCAATGGAAGACCCCGGGAATAAGGCTTTAAATAGTTATCAACCCCAGGTGGTCAGACAGGTGGTTACCAAGGGCACTTCCAGCCAGATAAACAGGATTTTACAGAGAGTGGTGCTGGAGGGTACGGCCAAAAAATCCTATGTGGAAGGTTACGCAGTGGCGGGAAAAACCGGAACCGCAGAGGTGCCGGGCCAAAAAGGGTATAAGGCGGACAAATATGTATCTTCCTTTGCCGGATTTGCTCCGGCCGAAAACCCAAGGATCGCGGTGCTGGTAATGGTGGACGATCCCAAAGGCGAAAGATACCATGGCGGTGATGTGGCTGCCCCGGCTTTTCAGACACTGGCCGGGGATACCCTGCACTACCTCAACGCACCCGAAAACCCGGACCTGCCAAAACAGAAAAATGCCCCCAAGACGGAAGAGAGACCGGCGTCCGCCGGAGGCAGCGGGCTGGTTAGAATACCCTCGGTGCTGGGATTCCCCGTGGAAGAAGCCCGGAACTTCCTGGTGGAAAGCGGGCTGCGTCCAGACGTGGTGGGTAAGCAGGGATTAATCCATGATCAAAAGCCAACGGGAGGAAGCCTTTTAAAAAGAGGATCGGTGGTCAGCATCTGGGCGGGGGGCTCAACCCCGTCTGCCGATGTGCTGGTTCCCGATTTCAGGGGGCTGACCATCCGGAGGGCAGGAATAATACTGCAGGGGCTGGATCTGGACTTCAGATCGGTGGGCAGTGGAATTGCAGTGGGCCAAACCCCCCGGCCTGGTCGGAGGGTTCCCAGAGGCACTCCGGTTACGGTGGAGTTTGCCCCTCCGAAAAGGCAAAACTGAGGGGACTGTAATGAACCTAAAAACATATTGGCAGAAGGGTGAAAATAATATATAATTATACTAACTGAATAATGAAATCGAGTTGGCCCCTTAGGGGTTTCAAGGTTCAGACTTACTGGGGTGGGTAGTCTTTGTGGCTTCCATCCTTTTTTGTGTCTTGATATCCAGTTTGTGGTGACAAAAGGAGGTAGCCCTAAAGGCTATCTCCTTTTTTTTGCAATATTCTGGATATCTGTCATCCACAGGGGGTGAGTAAAGAGATTAAAATTGATCATACTTTAAAATAAAGAAGTTATTAAAAAAGACAAGTTTTTAAAAAGGCGGGAGGAAGCACCTTTGTTTGAAAATTATCAGGTTATTTTTGTTACCGCGGTATTCCTGATTACTTATGCTGTTATTGTTTCCGAAAAAATACACCGTACGGTGGTGGCCCTGGTGGGCGCCGCCCTGATGGCCCTGACCAAGGTTTTAGGTCCGGAAGAAGCCGTCCGGGCCATTGACTTCAACACCATCGGCCTTCTGGTGGGTATGATGATTATTGTGGGAATTACCAGGCAAACCGGTGTTTTTGAGTACCTGGCCATAAAGGCGGCCAAGAGATCCGGGGGGCACCCGCTTAAAATCATGGTAGCCCTGGCTCTGGTAACTGCGGTGCTGTCGGCGTTACTGGACAATGTTACCACCGTCCTGCTCATTGTTCCGGTAACCTTCGCCATCGCCAAGAAGCTGGAAATAAACCCCCTTCCTTACCTGATTGTGGAAATTCTGGCTTCAAACATAGGAGGGACGGCCACCCTTATTGGAGATCCTCCCAATATAATGATAGGAAGCGCCACAAAACTGGGGTTTATGGATTTTATTATTAATCTGACCCCCGTCATAGTAGTGATTTACGTACTGACTATGTTTGCCCTGAGGTTTATTTATAAAAAGCAACTGGTTGCCGATCCGGCGCTGCAGCTGGAGATACTGAAGCTGGATGAAGATGATGAAATTAAGGACACTGCGCTTTTGAGAAAGTGCCTTATTGTACTTGCCCTGACCATAACCGGTTTCATACTGCACCAGTTCGTTCACCTGGAATCCTCTGTCATCGCCCTGAGCGGCGCCAGCCTTCTGCTGCTCCTTTCCAGGGAGGACCCCGAACACGCCCTGCATGCCGTTGAGTGGCCGGTTATATTCTTTTTTGTGGGGTTATTTGTAATTGTGGGGGCACTGGAGCATGTGGGGGTTATTGAGGCGGTTGCAAAGTTCTCCCTGGGAGTTACCGGGGGCGCAATAGTCCCCTCGGCAATACTCATTCTGTGGATCTCGGCCATAGCCTCGGCCTTTGTGGACAATATACCCTTTGTGGCCACCATGATCCCCATGATTCAGGATATGGGCAGGCTGGGCGGAATTGAAAACCTCAACTTCCTGTGGTGGGCCCTGTCCCTGGGCGCCTGCCTGGGTGGAAACGGCACCATAATTGGGGCCTCGGCCAATGTGGTGGTAATAGGAATGGCAGAAAAGAGGGGTACCCAGATCAGCTTCCTGGGCTTCATGAAGGTGGCCTTTCCACTGATGCTAATGTCAATAATTGTGTCAACGGGATACCTGCTCTTTTGGTATTATTACCCCGGTGTGATATCGCTTTTGGGCACACTGGCGGTGGGAGCAATAATCGCCCTTATACTGGCGCCCATCTCCAAGAAACTGGAGGCCCAGGGTGAACAGGCCAAAACCGGTGTTGTTCGAAAGGATTAATCGTTGGACGGGGATATTCCCGAAGGGGTGATATGTCCACCGTTCCTTCATTGGTGACTGTGCCGACAGTCCCTAATATTGAAAGGCATTTGGCGGTATCACTGCCAAATGCCCTTTTTTTGTTTCCGGGCCTTTTTCTGTATGCCCAGGAAGGTATCCGCCATGCGAACGTTGGGCGGCACCGTCATGATGGTGGCCAGCCCTTCCTCCAGCAGCCTGGAGTTTAATAGTGTTCCGTCTTCCAGGTAAACATAGGCCAGGAGTCTTCCGTATTTATCCCGCTCCTGGACGTCAAATTCCAGTCTGACCAGCTTGCCCTCTATCATTTTTTTTGTGAAGCTGCTGGCCTCGGGCCCGAAAGGCTGCACCCCGGAGTTGGGCTTGACGGTTTCCGGGGTGTCTACACCGATAAGCCTCACCCTTTCACTCTTACCCTTGTTGATTATCTCGAAGGTATCCCCGTCAATGACCCGGGCCACCCTGACCCAGTTTCGGTCTTCCCCTTTTTGCTGGTCCCCCGCCCCGCTTCCACAACCGGCCAGAATGGCTAAAGAAGCCAGTAAAAACAGCACTTTTTTCATAATAGCGATACCGTCCCCATAAATGACTTTTCTTCCTTATTTTATTCCAAACATTACTTTATGGAACAATAATATTTCGGCGGTGTTCCACCAATACCTGCCATGTTTATTTAATTTTGGCTTAAACGCCTTGTCACAATGAGTCTATAAATGATAAACTTATTAAGGTATTGCAGAATAGTTGCATCTGTGGCGTAACACTATCAAACAAGTTTGCGGGTGATTGCATGGCATCTTATAAAAACAGTAAAAATATTATGGTACTGGTTTTACTGCTTTTAATCGGCGGTCTGGCCGGCAGCGCCGCAGCGGATGCTGTGGCTCCCTATCTGCCCTTTGTCAAATCAACGGCCAAAATTGGTTTTGATCCGTCTACGCTGAACCTGCATTTTATGAGTCTCACGGTGGGCTTTAAAATGGCGCTGGGCCCCTTGACGGCGCTGGGGCTAATTATTGGTTACTGGGTGTACAGGAAATTATAGTATAAGCTATAAGCTATAAGCGGTAAGCTTTTTTAGCCACAGAGATCACAGAGAACAAAAGAACACAAAGTATTAAATGGCCAAGGCATTCCTTATTTGCTTGCTCTAATATAATTAAAATTTCTCAGTGCCCTCTGTGTCCTCTGTGGTGCCGCCGAACGCTGTGAGTCCGTCAAATCAATGTCGGAATGAGGGGCTGGTTTGTTGTTACCTATATACCTGGCTTCTGCATCGCCAAGGCGCAGGGAATTAATGGAGCAACTGGGCTTAAAATTTTCAGTTGTGATCAGCAATATTGATGAAGGCGCCGGGCTGGGTGAGAATATGCCTCCCGGGAGGCTGGTGGAGGATCTGTCCCTGAAAAAAGCCAGCCAGGTGGCCCGGGGAATGGACCGGGGACTGGTAATCGGGTCCGACACCGTGGTGGTCTGGAGAGGCAGGATTTTGGGAAAGCCCGGGGACAGACAGGACGCACTGGAAATGCTGAAGTGCCTGCAGGGTGACGAGCATGTGGTTTATTCCGGGCTGGCTGTGATCAATGCTGAAACCGGCATGACCCATCTGTCTCATGAAAAAACCCGTGTGACATTCAGGCCGGCGGGCATGGAGGAGCTTGAAAGATACGTGGATACCGGGGAACCGTGGGACAAGGCCGGAGCCTATGCTATCCAGGGACTTGGATCGATTTTTGTAAAGGGTATTGAGGGCTGTTATTCCAACGTGGTGGGATTACCCCTGGCGCGGCTGGCAGGCGTTTTAAAACAGTTCGGTGTAGATGTGCTGGGCGGCGGCCCTGGTTAAACCTCTGCCGGGAGTGGATTAGATGTTATATCATGCCAAGATAAAGGACATGCCGGAGGATCAGCGTCCCAGGGAAAGGTTAATCAGAGAGGGAGTACGGGCTCTGAGCGATCCGGAGCTGCTGGCCATTGTACTGCGCACGGGCTGCTCCAGGAAAAGCGCTGTGGAGTTGGCAACAGATGTTTTAAGCCTGTTTGCAGGCTTGAAAAATCTGGTCCAGGCCGGCGTAGAAGAGCTCAGCGCCGTTAAAGGCATGGGCGCGGCCAAGGCCGCCCAGTTGAAGGCGGCCCTGGAGATAGGCAGAAGGGTGGCCACAGTTTCGGAAAGCAGCCGCCCTTCCATAAAGGGTCCCGAGGATGCCGCGGTAATGGTCATGGAAGAGATGAGGCACCTGGACAGGGAGCACTTCTGCGCCCTCCTTTTGAACACAAAGCACCAGGTTCTGGCCAGGGAAACCATTTCGGTGGGTACACTGAACGCATCAGTGGTGCACCCTCGGGAGCTGTTCAAGGCAGCCATTAAGAAAAGCGCTGCCGCCGTTATACTGGTGCACAATCATCCCAGCGGGGATCCGGATCCCAGCAGGGAAGACCTGGAAATAACCAGGCGGCTTCAGGACGCCGGCTCAATTATAGGAATTGAGGTCCTGGATCACATAATAATAGGGGACAATAAATTTTGTAGTTTTAAGGCAAAGGGTTTATTATAACTTTTTGCGTAAAAAAGCCGTATTGAGTAAAAAATTTATATAACGCTTAACATGAAAGGGGCAAAAAGATGAGGTTCGGTCTGTTCTCCAGGGACATGGGCATAGATTTGGGCACCGCCAACTCATTAGTTTATTTTAAGGGAAAGGGCATAGTTTTGAGAGAGCCCTCCGTTGTAGCCATACAGAAGGATACGGGACAGGTGTTGGCCGTGGGTGAGGAAGCCAAGCAAATGATCGGTCGGACACCGGGCAATATTGTGGCCATCCGGCCCATGAAGGACGGGGTTATCGCCGATTTTGACGTTACCCAGAGCATGATTAAACATTTTATCAACAAGGCCTTGAGGGGCAAAACTTTCCTGGTGCACCCCCGGGTAGTGGTTTCGGTGCCCTCCGGGGTTACCGCCGTGGAGGAAAGGGCGGTCAGGGAGGCCGCCCTCCAGGCCGGGGCCAGAGAGGCCTACCTGATCGAAGAACCTATGGCGGCGGCCATCGGCGCCGGACTTCCGGTGCATGAGCCCACCGGAAACATGGTGGTGGACATTGGCGGAGGCACCACCGAGGTGGCGGTTATTTCCCTGGGGGGAATAGTTACCAGCCGGTCCATACGCATTGCCGGAGACGAGATGGACGAGGCTATAGCGCAGCATGTCAAAAAAACCTATAATCTGGCCATCGGCGAGAGAACGGCTGAAGAGATAAAAATAGTAATAGGAACGGCTTTTTTGCCGGCTGAAAGTGAAAAATTAGACATCCGTGGCAGGGATCTCGTCACCGGGCTTCCCAAAACAGTGGAGATTACCTCCGAGGAAGTGTACAAGGCGCTTTCCGAGCCGGTATCGGCCATCCTGGACGCCATTAAGGCCACCCTGGAGGTAACGCCTCCGGAATTGGCCGCCGACCTTATGGACAGGGGAATTTTCATGGCCGGGGGAGGATCCTTGCTGCGGGGTTTGGACAGGCTGGTCAGTGAGAGTACCGGTATGCCGGTACACCTGGCTGACGAGCCTCTTCTGGCCGTGGCTTACGGAACCGGGAAAGTTTTGGAGAACATTGACATGCTCAGGAGGGTACTGATAACCCCCCGCAAGATTTCCAGATGATACCCATGTTTTCCGGGGATTTTTTGCGGGGGCACAAATTACTGATTGGACATAAAATTTCCTGGTGCTTTACTCTTTTTAAAGAGATACAATATTGAATGCGCAAATAAGATTTTTACCCGGGGTGATGGTGTGTTTGGCAAGGGGAACACCAAAAAGATTATTCTTTTTGGCATTTTGGTAATCTTTACTCTGACAATAATGAACTATACTGAATTCGACCGGGTCGGTGTTTCCCCCATGGAGTCTGCTGTGAGAGACATTCTGGCCCCTGCGCAAGGATTGGCCATGAACCTGGGGCACCGCTTAAGAGGGCTGGTGTCCTTTCCTTTTACCCTCATTAACATCTCTGAAGAAAATCAGTTGATGAAAAAGAGAGTGAATGAACTGGAAGGGCGCATAAGGCTGAGCGAGGAACTGAGAAGCGAAAACGACAGGCTGAAAAAACTTTTGGACTTCAAGACCGGGGTGGCCTCGGCCGTGGGGCTTGATGCGACAGGGGCGGCCGTTATCGGGCGCGATCCCGGCAACTGGTTCGGGATGATCACCATAAATAAGGGCAGCAGGCACGGCATCAAGGCCAACATGACAGTCCTGAACGATCAGGGGCTCATTGGAAGGATTACATCAGTCAGCAGCAGCACCGCCGAGGTTCTGCTGATAACCGATCCCCGCAGTGGTGTGGGATCGCTGATACAGGAAACCAGAGCCCCGGGAATGGTTCAGGGGGAGGCAAGTTATCCCGGCAAAGTGAGGATGGTTCATATTCCCCTGGGTACTGAGTTAGGCCGGGGGCATGTTGTGGTAACCTCCGGTTTCGGAAGCATATACCCCAAGGGGATTCCCATCGGCAGGATACAGGAATCCGGGAGGGAGCCTTCGGGTCTTTTTATCAGCGCCGAGGTCGCTCCTTTTGTTGATTTTAACCGACTGGAAGAGGTAATGGTGGTTACCGGGTCCCGCACTCCGATGGCGGTCTCCGGCATTTCCGGCCTGCCGCACCCGTGGGGGCAGGGGAATACCGATGTCAGGGGCCGTTCACCCGGAGCTGTCAGGTCAGGGGAACAGGGTGGGGTGATTAACAGGTGAGACTCAACTGGTTTTTTACTTTAGGCATTGCTCTTTTTCTTCAGGTCACGCTGCTTAATTTTTTCCCGGTTTTAGGGGTAAAGCCTGACCTTGTACTGATTTTTGTGGTATTCAACGCCTTTCTGAGGGGATCCGGACATGGCGCCATGGTGGGCTTTTTGGGGGGGTTGATGGAAGACCTGGCGGTGGGCAGCTATATAGGAATGAATGCCCTTGCGCTGATGGCGGCAGGTTACCTGGTGGGGATAGCCGAATCCAAGCTGTATAAGGACAGCCCCTTTATTGTATTGGTGTTGGTGTGGCTGTCGGCCATGTTTACCCAGATTTTTACCTACATTATGCTTTCTTTCATGGGGGTGTACATCTCTTTGGGCATTGCCCTGTTCAGGGTGGCATTACCTTCCGCCACCTACACCGCTGTTTTGGTTCTCTTTTTATACCGGAGGTTTTTCAGGTCCAATCAGGAGGGCTTGCTTTACGTCAGGAGAATTTAGGGGCAACGTAGAAATGCGCCTGATCAGCCTGTGAGATATTGGTATCAAAAAAACATCATGGAAGGGTGCCAATGTGGACAAAAAGATTATTGAAAAGAAAATGAAAGCATTTAGCTGTCTTCTGGCCGTTCTTTTTGCGGTATTACTGGTGAGAGTGGCCTTTATGCAGATTGTTGACGGCAACCGGTACCGCACCCTGGCTACCCAGAACCACCAGAGGCTTATTATGGTGGAGGCCCCCAGGGGAGAGATTATTGACCGCAACGGCATTCGTATAGTCAGTAATAAGCCGGTTTATACCATTTCCCTGGTTTACCTGGGATTGGAGGATTCTTCCCCTGTTATAAACCGTCTTTCCGCTTTACTGGAAGGGGAAAGTAATTTTCAGGGGATGACCGCCAAACAGATCGAGCAGGAGATAGGGGAGAAGATAAAAGGCCACAAGCGCCTGTACGAGCCCATCAGGGTTGTAACAAACGTTTCCCAGGCCACCATAAACAGAATTGAGGAACAGCGCCTGGAACTGCCCGGTGTAAACATTGATATTGGGCCGGTGAGATATTATCCTTACGCCGACCTGATGGGAGAGGCGCTGGGCTACGTCCGCGAGATAACCAATGATCAATTGGAAGCTCATCGGAATAAGGGCTATGCCATGGGGGATTCCTACGGACAGGTGGGACTGGAAAACACCTTCGAGGGATACCTGCGGGGTATAAAGGGGGCCAGGCAGGTGGAAGTGGACGCCCAGGGGCGCCCGGTGAGGGACCTGGGACTAAAACAGCCCATCCCCGGCAATGATCTGGTTCTTACCGTGGACCACCGCCTGCAGAGGGTGGCCCAGGATGCCGTCGTGGAAGCCATCAGGCAGGCCAAGAACTATGCCAGGATTCCTCCCGGAAAGACCATTTCCGGCGCCGCTGTGGCACTGGATGTCAATACAGGGGAAGTTCTGGCCATGTCTTCCATTCCCTCGTATGATTTGAATATTTTTTCAGGGCAGCTGCCGGCCAGAAAGTATAATGAACTGGTTACCACCGGGGCGTTGCGCAACCACACCATACAGACCACCTACACCCCGGGCTCCACTTTTAAAATGGTAACGGCCACGGCCTTGCTGGAAAATAAAATAGTGGACATCAATACCAGGATTTCCGACCCCGGCTACTACAAGTACAAGAAAGACTGGAAGCCGGGAGGACACGGGATTGTCAATGTGGTAAAGGCTCTGGGGGATTCCTGCGATACCTTCTTTTATATATTCGGGATACAGGCCGGACCGGAATTGATTGGCAAATATGCGGCGGAATACGGTCTGGGTGAGCTTACTGGAATTGAGCTGCCCGGAGAGGAGGCTGGCAGGATTGCCTCCCGGGAACTGAAGAAAAAAATATGGGAGGGTAATGCCTGGGAATCCCAGTGGCGTGAGTATGACAGCATGGATATGGCCATCGGGCAGCAGGAGAGTAAATTCACGGCCCTGCAGCTTGCCAATTATATGTCCGTCATTGCCAACGGAGGCGCCATATACCGGCCCCATTTGGTCAAGAGGGTGATAAGCCCGGACGGCGACGAGTTAAAAAGTTACAAGCCGGAAGTCATAAGGAAAATAAACGCAGCTCCGGAAAACCTCAATATTATCAGGCAGGGCATCCACGAGGTGGTAGGAGGAGGCACCGCCTCGGCGGTGTTTGCGGGAGCCAAGTACACCGCGGCGGCCAAGACAGGCACGGCCGAGGTGGGGGATGCCGCCAAGAACGACCATGCCCTGTTTGTGGCCTATGCTCCCTTTAATAAGCCGGAGATTGCCGTTTCGGTTATAATAGAATACGGCGCCAAGGGAAGCAGCATTGCCGGGCCGGTGGCCAGGAAGATTATCGATGCTTACTTCCAATACCAAAAGGACGACGCAGAGGGTAAAAAGCCTATTGTAACCCAGCAGCCCGGAACCCGGCAGCCCGGCCAGATCCCGGCAAGAAGGGATGCCAACGCAGCCCCCCCTCCCGGAAGCCCGCAGACACCGGCTAACGGCGGAGGAAGCGGACAGGGCGCAGTCAGGCCCGGGGAACGGACTGATTAGACCACCGGGGCAGTAATGGCTGCCTCCGGCAAAAGATTGAAATTCCGCGGTACATAAATTGTCCGGCGCATAATTAACACAATTGGGTAAAATAATGATTGTTATGAATACTTGACTTTGGAAAGGGAAAACCGGTATGCGCAAGTTCGTTAAGCCTGCCAGGGCCGCTTCGGCGGCTGAAGGAAAAAGTGCGGGCCACCAGGGTGAAAGCGAAAAAGAATCCGCGGGCCTGTTAAAGGAAAACCACTCCCTCAGTCCGGATCTTCAAACCAACCTAACGCAGGTAAAGGAAATCTTAGAGGGCTGCAGCGATATTATTTACCGCCAGTTTCTTTTTGCCCAGCGGGAGGACATCCGGGTGGCCCTGATCTACACCGACGGCCTTGTCGATGAAAAACAGCTTAGCGATCAAATTATGCGCACCTTGGCGCTGGATGCGCCTGTGGCGGTAGCCGGCGCCGAGATCACCAAAGCGCGGGCCTACCACCTGATCAAGGAGCGCTGTCTGTGCGTTCACCAGGTGAAAGAAACGGGGAGGCTGGAAGAGGTGATCGAGGCCGTCCTGTCCGGGGACGCCGCCCTGCTGGTGGACGGTCACCCGTGCGCCATCCTGAACGGGGTGCGGGGCTGGGAATCGCGCAAGATCACCGAGCCGGAAACGGAAATGATGGTAAGAGGGCCGAGGGAGTCCTTTGTGGAAACTTTGCGGACCAACACTGCCCTGATCCGCCGTAAGATCAAAAACCCAGAACTGAAAATAGAATCAATGAAACTGGGCCGGGTGACCAAAACCGACATCGCCGTGGTCTATATCAAGGGAATCGCCGACGATAAGCTGGTGGAGGAGGTAAAGAAACGGCTCTTGAGGATCGACATCGACGGCGTACTGGAAAGCGGGTATATCGAGGAACTGATCGAGGACAACCCCCGGAGTCTCTTTCCCCAGGTGAACCACACCGAGCGACCGGAGAGGCTGGCGGCGCGGCTCATGGAGGGGCGCGTGGCGATACTGGTTGACGGGACGCCCTTTGTCCTCACAGTTCCCTGCAGCTTCTTCGAATACCTGCACGCCTCTGAGGATTACTACGAGCGCTACCCCATCGCCACGGCCAGCAGGCTGATTCGTTTTCTGGCGATGTTCCTGTCTCTGATGGCGCCTTCTTTTTATGTCGCCATCGTCACTTTCCACCAGGAAATGCTGCCCACCGCACTCCTCTTAAGCCTCGCCTCCCAGCGGGAGACGGTGCCTTTTCCGGTCTTTGTGGAGGCGCTGGCAATGGAAGTGTCCTTTGAAATATTAAGGGAGGCCGGGCTCCGCCTGCCCAGGCAGGTGGGCCAGGCGGTCAGCATCGTGGGCGCATTGATCATCGGGGAGGCCGCCGTGCGGGCCGGCCTGGTAGCCCCGGCCACGGTGATCGTGGTGGCCCTTACCGGGATCTCCTCCTTCATATTTTTCTACTCGGCAAGTATTGCCACCCGCCTGCTGCGTTTCCCGTTGATGATCCTGTCGGCCACCATGGGGCTGTTCGGGCTGATTATGGGCGTTATGGGTATCGTGGTGCACCTGTGCACCCTGCGTTCCTTCGGAATGCCCTACCTGTCGCCGGTGATCCCGATGAGCTCAGGTGATCTGAAAGACCTGATCGTCCGGGCGCCCTGGTGGGCCATGGACGCCCGTCCGCGGCTGATCGGCTGGAAGAAACTGCAAAGGCAGGAACCAGGCCAAAAACCCGCCCCTCCGGAAACCGGGCCCGGCGGCAAAGGGGGTGGAGGGAGTGCCGGAAGGGGGTAAAATCAGCAGCAGGCAGGGCAAATTTTTGATGGCCTACGTGATCTTTGCCACGCTGATCATCTTCTTGCCGGACATCTTAGCCAAGCACGCCCGGCAGGACGCCTGGATCTCAATTATTCTGGCCGCCGGGGCCGGGCTTCTGATCGGCCTGCTGGCGACGACCCTGGGCCGGCGCTTCCCGGATCAGACGATATTTGAATATCCGGGTGAAATATTGGGCAGGTGGCCGGGGAAACTGGTGGGCCTGCTGTACGTCTGGTGGTTTCTGCACACGGCTGCGGAGTCGTCCAGAGAATTCGGCGAATTTCTGGTAGCCGCCTACCTGCCCGAAACCCCGGTCGCCGCCCTTATACTGTTGGGGGTGACCGGCACTACCTACGCAGTCAGGAACGGTCTGGAAGTCATCGCCCGGGCCAATGAAATCTTCCTGCCCCTGACCTTCGGGTCGGTTGTTATTATTTTTATTCTGGCAAGCGGCCAGATGAATTTCCAGAGGCTGCTGCCGGTGGCCGACGTGGGCGCCGTACAGGTTTTCAAAGGGGCGGCGGTTGCGCTGGCTTATTTCGGCGAAATCGTCGCCATAGCCGTGCTGCTTCCCTACCTCAGCAAGCCGCATGAAGCCTGCCGGGTGGCGGTTGCGGCCGTTCTGTCCAGCGGCGCCTTCTTCCTGCTGGTGACGCTTGGCATCCTGGCGATTTACGGCCCGGACCTCGCCGGGGCATATCTGTTCCCCACCCTGAACGAGACCCGGATTATCAGCATCGCTAATTTTTTAGAGCGGATGGAGGCGGTAAACATTATTATCTGGATCACCGGGGCTTACACCAAGGTCTCCTTTTATGTATGGGCGGCGGCGCTGGGGAGTGCACAGGTGCTGGAGTTGAAAGACTACCGCCCGCTGGCCTTACCGGTGGGTGCGGTGGTGGTGGCCATGTCCATCATGCTCCACAGCAGCATACTGGATCTGCTGAATTTTCGGTGGATGGTGTGGCCGCCCTATGCGCTGTCCATCTTCGAGATAGGCATACCGCTGTTGCTGCTGGTTACGGCCCTGGCAAGGGGAAAGGGAGGTAAACCCGGTTGAGCAAAAAAGCCGCCTGCCTGCTGTTGATAATTCTGCCGCTGGCGCTTCTCGGCGGCTGCTGGAGCCGCCATGAGATGAACGAGCTGGCCATAGTCCTGGGGGCCGGGGTGGACCGCACACCGGACAACAATATCCGAATCACCCTGCAACTGGCCAGGCCCTCGGCCTTCGCCGGCGGCACCGAGGCAGGCGGCGGGGCTGCGCCAAAGCAGAATATTACCTGGGTGATTTCCGAGACGGGCAGCACCGTCTACGAGGCTGAACGGAACCTCGCCCTGAAGGTATCCCGCCACATCTATTGGGGACACGATGTGATCCTGGTAATCGGGGAAGAGATGGCCAGGGAGGGGGTGCGCAAGATCAGCAATTTTTTCATGCGCTATCCCCGGACCCGGGAGACCATCTGGGTGCTGGTAAGCAAGGGGAAGGCCGAAAAACTGCTGGAGAGCCACTCAGAGCTGGAAAAGACCTCGGCCCAGTCGGTGGGCTTTCTGGTTAGGAACAGGGCCGGCCTTTCGGTGATGTTGAAGGATTTTCAGATGGCGCTGGCTTCCCGGGGTACCAACCCCGCCGCTCCCAGGGTGGAGCTGCAAAAATTGGGAGGGCCCCAGGGGCCGGGAATGGAAGAAAAGTTGCAGCACGAGGAGGTGGCCATCACCGGTACGGGGGTTTTTAAAGAAGATCGCCTGGTGGGCTGGCTGGACACTTCCGAAACCAGGGGCCTCCTGTGGCTGCGGGGTGAGGTGAGGAAGGGCGGGATTATCATCCCCTCGCCGGGCCAGCCGGACAAACTGCTCTCCCTCAGTATTGTCCGGGGCAAAACAAGGGTGGAGCCGGAATACGACGGGGAAACGGTCCGGTTCAACGTCAGCATAAGTTTTGAGGTAGATCTGCTGGAGCAGCAGTCCACCGAAGACCTGACCACGCCGGAAAAAATCAAGGCCGTCGAAATGGCGGCGGCCGAGGATGTATTCAGGAGGTGCTCGGACGCACTGGAAAAGGCCCAGGGGGAATACGGCACGGACATATTCAACTTCGGGGAGGCATTCCACCGGAAGCACAAAAAGGAGTGGAAGGAATTGAAGTACCGCTGGAACGAAGAGTTTGCAAAGGCGGAGGTCAATATCGCCGTGGAGGCCCAACTGCGGCGCAGCGGTCTCTTAACCAGGCGGGCCAGCTTGCACCTGGAGTAACGGGTTTTATTGGGGAGCGCAGGCCTGATAGCGGTTGATGCGGGCTGTTGATTTTCAGGCAAGGGGTAAGATTATGGTTGCTCTGTTGGTTCTGGCCCTTCTTGCAATTATTGCGCTGGAAGCGCCGGGCCTCTTAAGGAAAAAGGCGTGGCGCGAACTGGCGGCCTTTTCGTTTTTCCTGGTCCTGGGCTTTGCCCTGGCTCTCCCCCAGGTGCTGGGTTTTGCTGTGCCCAGCCCGAACATTGCCATCGAGGCGCTGTTCAGGCCTCTTTCAGACTGGCTGAGGTGACGATCAGTTATGAGAACTCAGAACTCCGGCGCCCGTCAGGGCGTTTTTTTACTGTTAAGGAAAGTATATGACGCTTTAAAGCATTAAAGCGCTAAATCGCCAAAGCATTTTTATGCAAGCCCAGAGTTTTTCCGGGGTCGCTCCTGGGTCACTTGAGGGTCGCTGCATTGTCGCTAATGGGTAGGCGGAGCGATTTAAGTCCGGCCTGCATAACCTCCTGCTGCAACTGTCTCTAAACTCGGTCGCCAACGGAATGCCGACCGCCTCCAACGCCGCATCCATGCGTCGATTCCGGCTTCCGGCTGCGTCCTGCAGCCGGCTCGGCATTCCGTAGGCTCGGTCGTTAAGAGACAGTAGCAGCCTCCGGTACATTCCGCACGGACTTAAATCACTCC
>Ga0209643_1001427_pt1 | contig 22612 bp, 20 predicted proteins | sample AutmiccBRH37_all_FD_187383 | JGI IMG/M metagenome (GOLD analysis project Ga0209643, IMG submission 187383) | Deep subsurface microbial communities from Mt. Terri, Switzerland - Autotrophic microbial communities BRH/37_all (SPAdes) (version 2) | ecosystem: Environmental > Aquatic > Deep... | reverse complement strand
TTACCGGGAAAAATGTATGCGGGAATGATTATTTGTTATAAGGTAAGTCCGCTTTTGGGGATTAAAATGAATTGGCTTACAGAAATCACACAGGTTGAAGAAAAACGTTTTTTTATTGATGAACAACGCGTTGGCCCTTACAAAATATGGCACCATCAGCATCATATTGAACCAACTGAAGGCGGTGTTTTAATGACCGATATTGTGACGTATCAGCCGCCAATGGGCTTTTTGGGTTCCATCGCCAATACACTGATTATCAGAAATAAGTTGAATGAAATTTTTGACTACAGAAGAAATGTGCTCAACGAAATTTTTGGGGAACTAAAATAAATTACTGCAACATTTTTATAGCCGCTTCTGCACAACGTTCGCCGTCCATAGCCGCAGACACAATGCCGCCGGCATAGCCTCCGCCCTCTCCGCAAGGGAAAAGTCCGGCAATTTCCGGATGTTCCAAATTTTCTTTTCTAGGAATATTTACTGGTGAAGATGTTCGTGATTCCACCCCGACAACATTGGCCTCTTCGGTATAAAAACCCTTCATTTTTTGTCCGAATTCCATAAATCCAGTACGCAACCTTCCTCCTATTATTTTTGGCAATAAGGAATGTAAAGGCGCCGATTTTAATCCGGGCTGATAGGAAGTTTCATTCAAACTTGTGGACAATCTTCCTTCCACAAAATCAGTTAAACGTTGCGCCGGGGCAGCCTGACTTCTTCCGCCCGCCAAAAAAGCCAGTTTTTCCAAATCTTTTTGAAATTCCAGTCCTTTTAAAACACCAAATTGTTCGTATTTGTACAAATCTTTATCGGCATTAATTTCCACCACAATTCCAGAATTAGCGAACTTGCTGTTACGTTTTGAAGGTGACATGCCATTAACTACCACTTCTCCGGGCGCTGTTGCGGCCGGCACAATAAATCCTCCCGGACACATACAAAAAGAATAAACCCCCCGGTCATTAACCTGATGCACAAGGCTGTAAGCGGCTGGCGGCAATAATTCATTACGTTGGTCTTCGCAATGGTATTGAATGGAATCGATAATATGCTGCGGATGTTCCACCCTAACGCCCATTGCAAAAGATTTGGCTTTTAGGGAAATATTTTTTCTGTGCAGCAAATAATAAATGTCACGTGCCGAATGGCCTGTTGCCAAAATTAACGTCTGAACAGGCATTTCAGTTCCGTTCTGTAATTGAATTGCCTTTAACTTGTTGTCTTTTATAATGAAATCTGTCACCCTGCTTTCAAAATGAATTTCACCGCCATATTTTAAGATGGTTTCTCTAATATTTTCGACAATTTTAGGCAGTTTATTGGTGCCGATATGCGGATGCGCATCCACAAGAATTTGCTCGGAGGCACCGTGAAAAACAAAATTTTCAAAAACCCTGCGCACATCGCCTCGCTTTAAACTTCGGGTATATAATTTTCCGTCGGAATATGTTCCGGCACCGCCTTCGCCAAAACAGTAATTAGAATCTTCATTAACAATATGAAACTGATTTATGGCACGTAAATCGCGTCTTCTTTCCTGCACTTTTTTGCCTCTTTCCAGCACAATGGGTTTATAGCCCAATTCAATACAACGCAAAGCGGCGAACATTCCTGCTGGACCAAAACCGATGATATGAATTTCTTTGGAGGAGGAAACATCTTTATATATAAATGAATCAATCAAAGTTTCCGGAGCCTGTTCTTGAATATATACGGCAACTTTGTAATTAAAAACAATTTCAGACTTACGGGCATCAATAGATTTTCGCAACACTTTTACAGCGTTGATGTCTTTTTCAGCAATGTTTAGAAAGCGCGCTGCCTTTTTCTTTAAAATACCCTCAAGTTTTTCTTCTTGAATAGGAATCCGAAGCTGAATTTCTTTTACCATATCGGCAAAATTACTCAAATTTTAACAAAAAAACCGATTCGCAGTGTTTGAAATGTTTCAATAAATGCAGAATGCAAACTAAATCACTTTACAAAAATTAATCTATCTTCTTAATTTTTTTCTTCTTTGGCTTTTTTGCAGGCCTTGGCAATACTTCTTCCGGAAATGGGAAAAGTATGGTTGAATTCTTTTCTGAAGCTATATTTGCTAAGGTTTGATAAAGTCTTAATTTAATGGCTGACGGAGATTGATCTATCAATTTTCCTGCTTCAAGCAATTTACCGGCAGCTTGTTCTTCCGCGAGTGCCAAAATAATTCTTGCTCTTCTGGAACGTTCCGCTTCAGCTTGATTGGCCATCATTCGTCTCATATTTTCCGGCAATTGAATATCCTTAATTTTAACATCAATAATTTCAATACCCCAAACCTTTGTTTCCTGTTCAACAATAGCCTTAATATTCTTGCCCATTTCTTCTCGTTTTGATAGGATGGTGTCCAATTCCACTTTTCCGCAAACATCCCTTAAGGCCGCCTGCGACAACTGTGAAATGGCAAATTTATATTCCTCCACTTCCAAGACAGCTTTCTCAGGATTATTGACTTTATAAAACACAACGCCATCAATACTGCAAGGCACATTGTCTGCAGTCATTACTTCTTGAGATACGATATTGATTGTAATCACCCTAATATCCACAATCTGAATGGTCTCAACAACAGGAATAATCCATCTAAAACCAGGTTCCAATGTTTTAACGAATTTTCCAAATCTAAATTTTAAGGCTCTTTTGTATTCAAAAATAATTCGTATTCCGCTAAGCAGAAACAATCCTAACAGTAATAAAATAAATAGTGATGGGTTCATAATTATTTGGGTTAAGTTAAATTGAGGATATTATTTATAATTATATAATAATTCAAAAACACCTATAGATAAATGAAAAATGATTTTAATCTAACAGGCGTCAAGTTTATACCAAATAGGAAATAGAAATTTTCCTGTTTTTGTTATAATAATCTTTTTAAAATTACAAAAACTTAAACTGACAACAAAATATTATTTTTGATTTTATTTGATTTAATATTTGATGGCTATTAACAAACAGCTCTTCAGTAATTAATTAAAGAAATAAAAGTTATCTAATCCGTTTATAAGTTATACTCTTTTTTTAGAATGTTTATAAGTTCATTGGCATCTTCAATTATTTAAAAAGACCTTTTTTCCTTCAATAAAATTAAAACTGAAAATAAATAAACTGTTCGCCGCTTCCTTGTGCTATTGCTATCAGCAAAAACATAAAAGCCCAAACAATTCCCAAAACCCAAGGAGATGTTTTTAAGGAAACTTCTTTTAAGGAAGTATTTCTCATAAACCAATGGCAGATAAACATTAAACCGACCAACACACAAACTTTTATAATATTGAAGCTTTGCAATATTTTTTCGCCGTCAGCATTTAAAAACAACATAGAAGTAATCATATTCCAAGCTGTTTTAAATTCTCGGGCCCTAAAAAATACCCAAGTGAAGTTCACGCAAGTAAAAGTCACAAAAGCCAAAAACATCCCATTCCACATAGTAATTTTAAACGGAATATATCGCTTTTGAAGTTTTTCCAATATCAAATAAACGCCGTGCAAACCACCCCAAACCATAAAAGTCCAAGCGGCACCGTGCCATAAACCGCCTAATAGCATCGTAATCATAAGAGCGGCATACATACGTGTAACGCCATATCTATTTCCGCCTAATGGAATGTACAAATAATCCCTTAACCAGCTTGATAATGAGATGTGCCATCGGTTCCATAAATCTGAAAAACCTAACGCAGCATAAGGATACCTAAAGTTATCGGGCAATACCATTCCTAACATTAAAGCGATTCCAATGGCGCAAGTTGAATACCCCGCAAAATCAAAAAATATTTGTCCGGAAAAAGCTAAAGTACCAGACCAGGCATCCCAAAAATTCAACACCTTATCCGATCCAAAAACAGTGTCGGCAGTATCAGCCAATAAAGTATCTGCCATCACCACTTTTTGAAATAAACCGATGGTCAACAAAAATAATCCCCAAATAAACTGATTTATAGTCGCCTTTTTTTCTTCATAAAACTGCGAAATTAAATCGCCGGCTCTTACTATCGGCCCTGCAACCAACTGCGGGAAGAAGGTCACATAAAGCGCAAAATCTAAGAAGGTTTTAGCCGGTTGCGTCTTTCTATTATACATATCTATGGTATAAGACATTGTTTGAAAAGTGTAAAATGAAATTCCCATAGGCAAAATAATATCCATTTTTTGAGGATGGTAATAGATATCTATAGAATTTACCAATGCCGTAAAATTTTCCAATAAAAAATTTCCGTATTTGAAAAAAGCCAAAAAACCCAGATTTACGGACATACTCAATAGCAGCCATAGATTTCTATTTTTTTGATTTTCTTCCTTGGCCAGTTTGTTTCCTGCAATCCAGTCGACCATCGTGGAAATCCAAAGCAAAATAACCAATGGCGGATTCCAAAGTCCGTAAAATACGTAACTGGCAAACAAGAGCATTCTTTTTTTGTTGGTCCAGCTGAATAGTTTTGCATAATATAAAATCAAAACAATGAGTAAAAATACCACGAAGCTTAATGAGTTGAATAACATAATTAGTTGGTTTTAGTTAGTTTTTTTTGTTAGGTGTCCATCTTTAATGAGTTGATTTACCATATCTTTTGTATAGGATTTGGCATCTTCAGAATTCATATGTGACCAATCAGGCAAGGTATATTTTGACATAAATTCATAATCTTCAAAATGGTAAGCTGGACAGTTTGCGGTTGCAACAAATCTATCCCACACTTCTTTTCTCGGAAGCATTCTATTGGAATATTTATTCCATTCATCTTCAGCATAATGTTCAATAAAAATGATATTACCGCCACGTGCTTTAAAATCATTTATTACGACGAGATAATTGTTTATTATTGCCGGTATTTCATTTTTTACAACATCAAAATCAGGTAAATACGGTAAAAATTGATTCCACACCTCTTGAATTTGTTTCGCAAAATCAGGATTGGCAGTCATAATGGGAAACATGATTAAATTTCTGTCTTCATCGTGAGAACTAAAGTTGGGCAGTTTAAATCGGTAATCTGGTCGGCCATCAATATCAATATATATTGTATTTATTAATGATTTTAAATCTAAATCATTGTAAAACTTTAACTCTGAAGAGGTGAGCATCACTAAATTTCTTTGCAATGGTTTTGAGATAAAATAGCCTAACTTTTGGGCATAGGTTTGATTATGATAATGATCTGCCCATTTTTTGGCATCACTCCACCTTGGATTATCTTTTGAAGAAAACCACATTAATGATGTGACGCCTACTATTATAGTTCCATTAAATGAAGTGTTATAAACAATATCATCCAAAAAAGGTCCTGGAGGTTTGCCGTCGGTCGATAAATTAATTGGTTTTACGCCTTGTACAGCTTCCCATATATGCGTATTAAAATTAAAACCGGTTCTGGAAGACCCAATAATTATGACATCTTCTTTGGTGGCAGTTTCAACTTTTGCACGTTCTTTGGCCCATAAATATCGATCATCTTCCAAAGAAGCTTTATAATACTCAGGTTTAGACCGCCAATAGCCTTCCCAAGCCACTAAGCTTAATATGCTTAATACGATCGCAATGAGCAATGATTTTTGTAAATTCAAGTTCAATTGGATTTATAATTGGTTAATGCACCATCTTTGATCATTATTTTTACCAATTCCGTAGTAAAAAATTGCGCATCGGAAGCAGATAAATGCGACCATTCCGGACATTCCAAATTCTTAAATTGCTCATAATCCTCAAAATGGTAACTTTTCACTTGCGCCTGTTTCACCAAATCGTCATAAAATTCTGCTCTTGGTAATTTCATATTTTCCCCTATTCTTAAACCGCCGCTTGAAGGGCATCTTACCAAAATAACTTTTCCGCCCCGGGCTTTAAATTTCTTTAGATCGGCCAAAAAGAAAGCCATCGTAGATTTTTTATCTGGTGGCGGCGCGCCTTTCCCAAAAAACATCCAAACTTTTTTGATGGAATTTGCAAAAGCAGTATCGGTTACCGTTATTGCTTTCATTTTCAAATTTCTGTCTTTTTCTATTTCACCAAATTCGTGAAAAGGCGGCATTGGATCAGGAACCCTTTCCCCTACTTTAATTTTGCCGATTAATTCCTTTAATTTCAAGCCATCAATGCCTTCATTTTCGCTTAAAAAGGCAAAATTTTCCTGAAGCGGCATTGATAAAGCGTGATTTGACCGCTGTGCATAGGTTCTTTTATGATAATAATCCACCCGTGATTGAGGCCATTCCCAAGGTTGCGCTTTTGGAAATGTGGTAGAAAAAAATAAACCTGGTGTTACGCCCACTAAAACAGTTCCCTTAAAATCTGTTTTTTCAACAATATCGTGAAAAATCGGCAAGGGAGAAGACCCTACGCAAGCCAATTGGATTGGGCGTTTTCCGGTTTCATTTTCCCATTCATTTAGCTGAATATCAAAGAGTACGCGTGATGATCCAATAAGCACTACATCCTGATCAGTTGCTTTTTCTAACCGTGATCGCTGTACTGACCATAAACTTTCATTGTCATCCAATGTTGGATAAAAGCCTTGTGTGCGCCAATAAAGTTCCCAAGCCCCAAGGCAAATTACGCTTAATGCAAAAGCAATAATTAAGGATTGTTTTAAATACATAATGATTGATTTTTAGTTAGTTAGTTAGTTAGTTAGTTAGTTAGTTAGTTAGTTAGTTAGTTAGTTTTAAATCCGTTAAAATTCCCCATCATTAACATCCTTAATGAATTTTATCAATCCACTGAAATAGGTTTGCGGATCGTCAAATTGTGAACAATGGCTTCCGTTGGTGGTTACACTTCGTCCTTTTTGCACCGAAGTAGCCATCCATTGCATATATTTTGGATCCATAGTGTCGTATTTAGCACCAATCATTAAGGTTGGGACTTTAATTTCTTTGAGTCTATTGGATACATCCCAATTTTTTAGGGAGGCATTACCTGTCATACCAAATTCACTGTGGCCTTGCATATAAACATAAATATTTGGATTAAGATGCTCAAAAAGTAAGTTGATGGATTTTGGCCATTTTTCCAAAGGCATTCTCAAAATATGTTGGGTATAATAGTGATTCATTAAAAGTTCACTGTAACGCGGATTACCAAAATCGTTATTGGCTTCCATAGCCATTATTTCCTTAAAAACTTCAGGATCCATTTGTGGACCTAAAACCTCATTGGCATATTTGGTATAAGCAGGAGCGCTCGCCATCATATTGGATATGATAAGTCCTTTTAAATTATCCTGATATTTCAAAGCATATTCCATCGCCAAAATTCCTCCCCAAGATTGTCCCAGCAAATAAAAATTGTCTTTATTCAAATTCAGCGCTTTGCGTACTTGCTCTACTTCTTCCACATAATGTTCGATGGTCCATAAAGTTGAATCATTGGGCTTATCACTATAATATGAGTCTAACTGATCGTAGTAGATATATTCAATTTCTTCATTGGGAAGATAACCATCAAAATTTCCAAATTGTTCGTGCGTGCCTCCAGGCCCGCCGTGCAGCAGCAAAACACGCATTTTCGGATTGTTGCCCACACGTTTTGTGTAAACGTTAAAAGTGCCTTTTGGCGTGGTGATGGGAATCATTTTAATGCCGCCTGTTAATTGATCATCGCTGTTGGAGTAATCGAAATAGGTTGATTTGCAATCGGTTTCAGTTTTTGCGGCTTGTTTTTCTACACAAGAAATTAAAAGTGCCGCTGAAACAAAAAGATAAAAAATAGTGGTTTTCATTATGGTTGATTTTAGATTGATTTATTTGTCAATTTTCACTTTCAACATTGCCAAATTTTCGTGGGCAATGATAAATCCATCGATGTGATTTTTATGTTTAATAAAATTTATAAACTGAATAAATACGAGCATTGTTAAAGGCAGAATTGCGATCCATAAGAACATTAAATCCCAAGTCAGATTTTCTTTTAAGGGCCCCAAAAGTCCGGCACCCCAAGCTCTTCCCAAATTGGAGAGCGCCATAAATAAGGTGAATTGTGTTGCAGCAACCGTACTCCAGCACAGTTGCATACAAATCGCAAATACGGCAATACAAAGAAATGTATAACCCGCATAATACGACAAAATGAAAATATAAACCATCAAATCTTTATGCCACAAAGTGGGTAAAAACGCAAAACTTGTTAATGTGAGTATCAGAAAAATAAGATAGATGGACAACATTCTTCTTTTTCCAAAAAAATCGACCAATGCACCACCTACAAATAGGCCGAGAAAACCGCCAAATATGGTGCTTGCGGAATAAACTTCGGAATAAGAAGTATTTGTCCAGCCCAATTCCTGAATGGTAAAAACCGGCAACAAAGTGTCCATCAAACCAAACATAATTCCGATAATAAAAGTTGTAATCCCCATAATAATACTTGAAGGAAGCACAACCACTTTTAAAGTGCTTCTTAAAATTTGGCTCCAGCTTTCCAATTGCACGGTTTTGGAAGCAATTGACGCCTCACCTTTTGTCCAAGGCATGAGTTTTTCTCCTGGCCGCTCTCTAAAACATATTGGAACCAACATAATTAGGATAACTGCTAAAGACAAAGAAGCTACCGCAGTTGAAAATCCGATGAAATTAATTAAAGTGGTGCCAACAATTAAAGACAAGGCGGTGCCGATTGTTTTTGAACCCCACATTATGCCGTTTGCCCGTGCTTGTTCATTTGGCGGGACAACATCTATGGCCATTCCATCGGTTGCAACATCTTGGAATGCACCAAAAAAACTGATGAAAAATCCGACAATCATTAATCTTGATAGATTATTCAGCGGATCATTCACAAAGGCCATGCTTAAAAGACTTATAATTAAACCCAACTGCCCAAAAATTACCCAAGGTCTTTTCCTTCCCATCGATAAAATGGTGTAACGATCCATCAATGGCGCCACAATTATTTTAAAACTCCACGGAATTCCTATAACAGCCACAAAACTGCCGATATCCATAGGGGTTTTTCCATTCATCGCCAACCAGGCCGGAATGGCAAAAAAAGTAATTCCATCCGGAATGCCTTGAGCTATATAAAGAGCCGAAAAATTCAAATACCTTAGTACGGTGTTCTCTGTTAAAAACAGGTTACTTTTTTCCATAAATGCTTTTGCGCGTATCATTGGCTTTTGGTTTTATTTCGATTTATTTTTTGCTTCATTGGCTTTTAAAACCCGTAAAAAATTACCTCCCAATATTTTAGTAATCTCCTTTTTGCTGTAACCCTTTTCAACCAAAGCTTTTGTAATAAGTGGATAATTAGTAACATCATCCAGTTCTTGCGGCGGTGATTGAATACCATCAAAGTCGGATCCTATACCAACATAATCTGCTCCAACCAATTTTATAATGTACTCAATATGGTCTATTAATACTGATAAAGGAACTCTAAACGGCTCGACTTCATTTTTATATTTATTAAATAAAAATTCTTCTGATTGGAATTCATTCATACCACCTGCAGTTAATGATTTCTCTTCATTGGCATGTTTCGCAAAAAAGTCTTCCGCTTTTTTGATATAATTGTTATCCAAAAAAGCGGAATAAAAATTCACCTGAATAACGCCGCCATTTTTAGCGATGGCTTTTATTTGTTCATCGTTTAAATTGCGTTGGTGCTGGCACAAAGCATAAACGGCGCTGTGCGAGGCAATGATTGGTTTTGTGGTGGTTTTGATAACATCCCAAAAAGTTTGAACACCCACGTGAGAAATATCCACCATCATTCCCAATGCATTCATTTTTTTAACCACTTGTTTTCCAAAATCCGATAAACCGCTTTTTGTTAAGTCATTGTTGTAGGTTTCGTCATAAGCACTTGAAGCCCAATTTGTTGAATTATTCCAGGTAAGTGTCATATATCTTGCTCCGCGATTATATAAAACCTCCAGTTTGTTTAAATCATTTTCAATCATATGTCCGCCTTCCACCCCAAACATAGCTGCTATTTTGTGTTGTTTTACTGCGGTTGATAATTCTTTGGTATTGGCAACTTTAACAATTTTATCCGGATTTCGTTTAAGTACGGCATCCAAAGAATCCATTTGTTGATTGGCATAAGCGTAAGGATTTACTTGAGTACCATCGCAAAACACCGAAAAGAGTTGCACATCAAGGCCTCCTTTTTTTAACCTTGCTAAATCGCTGTGCGTTTTTCCGGTTAAATCAGTATCAAATGCAACACCATCATTTACTATTTTCATCAAAATATCGTTGTGCGTATCAATCAAAATAGCTTTATCATGTATTTTCTGATAAGACTGAGCAAAGAGTTGCTGTGCAAATAAAATGCAGATAATTATGATTTTTGTTTTCAAATTGATTTTATGTTTGTAACCGGGTTTTATTACTTTGATCCAACGCTGTTCACTTCAATCCAATAGCCGTCAGGATCCTGAAAATATATTTGTTTAATTCCGTCTGCTCGAATGCTTATTTTATTTGGGGTTCCAGGCCAGTCAGAATAATTGATATTCTTTGCTTCCAATGTTTTGATAAAGGCATCGTATTTAGAAGTTGTCAATGCAAAATGCACTGCTTTATTGGTGGAAACAGGTTCTTTCAAAATGGAAACAAGGTGTAATTCTTTTCCTTCTCCAAAGGAAAACCAACGAATGCCTTCCATTTTTGTGTGATTGGTGATTTCCTTCAACTGTAACACATCTTTGTAGAAAATAGCAGATTTATCGATGTCTTTTACCGATAATGCGATGTGATTAAAAGTTAATTGGCTCGTTTCCTGTGCTTGCAGCATTCCGAAACAGCTAACTGCTATAAGTAGTATGATTGATTTTATCATAAGAATAGTTTTACTTTGAAATTATTTATAAACAGTACTTTTTGGTGAAACAGTTCAAAATCTTTAAATATTTAACAACGCTTGGTATAAGATTAGTTGTGTGTTTTAACCATCTGATTTAGCAAATCAAACCGAATAGAAAATCCGCAAGTATTTTCATAATTAGGCCTGCTCAAGCAGTTAATTTTTACGGTGTTGGCAGCATATATTCTATTCAGAAACTACAAATAATTTCAACATGTTCTTGCTTGCGGGATTTGGCACTTCAGAAATCAGAACATAACGACCAGGGTCTAAATTTACCGCGAAATAACCTTTATCTTCTTGGGACATATTATTAAGACCACCTAAAAAGACTACACCTTTAGGTGCAGGTTCAATAAGCCCTTTAGGATTGGACCAATCCATCCAATTATTCAATTCGTCCAAATTGGCAGTATCATCTAATTTGGCAAGGTTTATATCATGTCCAAGAAAGTTTTCGTGAATAATTTGATCCTTATAAAATACTGAAAAGGTATGGTTTCCTGCGCTAATGGAATCATTAAAAACAATACCTTCGGTACTCGAAATATCAATCTCAATATCAGCTTTAGGTTCAGTATTACCTGAATCGGTTTCCGAAACAACAACAGCTTTTTCCATACCCATTGAAGAATGAAAGACCCCATTACTCATTTTTACATAACATTCAAAAATATAATATCCAGGATTTAGTTTGACAGTTGTTTGAGCAACATGATTTGAAGAAACTAAACCAGAGCCACCCAAATATTTGGCTTCACCAAACCATTTAGGTAATTTACCAAATTCTGCATAACCTTCTTCAACTTTTCCTTCATTTATGAGTTTCATACCATTATCAAATGGAGGTCCAACTTCATCAATGACATTTTGTAATATAATTCCGTCCGGGTATTTGTCAATAAGAAAAAAATGGGTTTGCGGAGACGCATTTTTGTATCTAAAAGTAACCCATCCTGAAGGAATGGTATCGGGCATTTGAAAATCCATATTTTTTGTTATAATTTCTATAACATTCTCTTTTTCTACTTCAACAGTACTGTTTTTTTCTTGTTTTTTATCAGTTTTACAAGATTGCATTAATAAGAAAAAGGATGAAATTCCGATTAATAATACAAAAGAGATAACGTCTCTAATGTAATTTTTAAAAGTTCTCATAAAATTAAATATTAAGTTAGTGTTTAATTTATTGCCTACTCATTCTATTGGTAGAAATTAAAAAAATAAATTGTTTTATCCAGAGGTAGTATTTTGAAATGCTCCCTCTGGATAAAATCTTTTTAACTATTTTGCTGCAGCATCAGTATTGTAAATGTCTCTGATGCATATATATTTTCCATCGCGTTTTTCCCAGATAGCGATATATTTCCCTGTTCTGATCACTTTCCCTGATGCATCTTTTGATATGGCCGTGCCAATCTCAGTCACCGTGTTTTCATCTCCAAATACCTCAAGAGTCTCATAAGCTACTGTTTCCCCTTGGGTTCTTTTGGCAAGACTTTCTTCCATTTCCTTTTGAATAGCTGCTTTCCCCACTTTCATTGGCGCATTATTGGACATACTCATCGCATCATCCGAATAAAATGCGGCAATGGCGTTTGCATCCCGGGCATTGTCAGCTGCTGCCCAGTCATTTTCCAAGGCTTGTATCTCGGCCTTTATACTGGCCATATCGGCCTTAACTACTACTGGTTCTGCCGTTAAGGCTGGTTCAATTTCAGTTTTTTTATCTGATTGTGAGTTACACCCAATAGCGAAAATGGAAATTACAAGACCCAGCATTGCAAGTTTAAAATTGTTCTGATTGTTCATTTTATTTAATATTTAGTTTTGCCTACTCTATTCGGTTTTTGGCTTATCCCGTTTTATATTTTGTTCGTTTAATTCCACATTTTCAAATTTTTTTTTGTTAATGCTGATGATTTTAAATTACATTTGCTATATTTCCACTAGTTATTTAGCAAAAGCATCCGCAAGTTTTTTGGTATCAACGTATTGTTGAAAAGCGATCACTTTCCCATCTTTCAATGTCCAAAGATGTGCAGCCTGGGCATCTAAGACAACGCCATTTTTCTTTAATTTTCCTTTGTATCTTAAAGTTGCAAGAACCTGATCGTTAGACATATCGTGCAGTTTTATGTCAGTCAGGTTAAAATATTCATAATCAGCGCCAATGCGTGCAAAAATGCCATTTAATACCTCATCTGGACCTATGTAAGGATTGCCATCGGCATAGGCATTGCTTTCGGCCTCATTCCAAATGATGTTGGCATCCATTACAGCAAGAACCGCCGGAATATCGCCCACTATAAATGCTTTGTAGGCGCCATCAATTACACTTAAATTTGAAGGAGTATTAATATTTACAGATTTGTCAGTTGATGAAATATCAAAAAGATAGTCTGTATCACCACCCTTAAATATTTGATGTTTGGATACTTTATAGCCTTGTCCATAAACATAATTGGAGGTGTTTACTGTTGTATAATCAAATGAAGTATTATTTGATGTATTAGCATCCTGGCTTTTTACATTTCCTATAAAAAGAAATAAAAAAATAATTACGAAATAAATTTTAGTAGTTTTCATTGTGTTAAATTTTAGTGATTTCTAATTTTTTTGATTATTTAAAAATGATTTTATCAATTAAAAGAAATTCCTAAAAAAGAATTGGGGACTTGTAAATAGCATTCAATTTTTAGGAATTTCCAGATCAACCATTTTACTTTGATGTTTTTTAACGCACTTTTTTCACAAGCGTGGCCATATATTTATATTTCATATCACGTGTAGTCAATCCTTCCTGGATTTTTTTGATTTGGGCTTCAGTCAATTCCGGGCCATTTACAGAACCTCCATTAAATAATTGATTGTAATCTTTATACATATCCGCAGTGATATGTGTTGCATAAACATCACTTCCTGTTGGCAGCATATATCGCATCAAGCCCCAGTTTCCCCTGGCTCCTGCATCTACCTCTTTTTGAGCCATCGGCTGGAAAATTTCTGTTTCAAATTTTTCGTATTTATCATAATTTCCATCAGTTACCTTCATTAAATTTATGCCTGCTATGGTGCCTAATGGCATTTGAAAATTATCTTTTGTGGCAGCTATTTGTTCCAGATAAATGCGGTGCGCCAAGTCCCTCGATTTTGAAGTGCTTATTAATTTTTTATCAAGTTCCGCCTGCGTCATTTTTGGATAGGCGGCTTTTAAGGCTGACTCAAAATTCCCGGCACCACTCATCATTTTTACGGGATTATTATACAACGTAACCGTTAAATATTGAAATCCTTGCGCTTCGCCACCTGGCTGTAAACTCCATAAATCCCAGCCGATGATATCCCCATTTTTGGTGCGTTGTTCCTGTATTTTTTCCCAAAAAGTCTCCGTTTCCATATAAGCTTGCTCCTGCTCATTGTCCACTTTCATAAATTCAAATATTAAATAAAGTTTCTCTTGTGCAACAACACTATTGCCTAACAGTATTATTGCGATTAGCATCAGTAATTTTTTCATAATTTTTAATATTTAGTTAGCCTATTTGCTTTTTTATGATTCAAAAATTATTTTGTTTCTGTTTCAGCAGCCATTTTTGCGGCTTCAATTTCCTGAATTGCCAAAACAATGGGCGCATTGTCCCAATAACCATATTCCCTTACAATTTTTCCATCTATAAATTGGGCCGTTAAATGAACAGGTATTTCAAGCACTTTATTATTAGCCGACAAGGTGCCTTTCCAAACACCCCAAAAGTTGACCCAGGTTTTTCCTTCATCTGTGATGGCCATTTCATATTCCTGGCCTTTTTCCAAAAACCCTCTTGATGAAAATACAGTTTCGTTATTTTGATGATATTCCGGTATTTTATTGGCGCTCATTGGTGTGCTGGTATTAAAAAACACATTTGCGGTGTCCGCATAACGAGTCAACAAAGATTCCCACTTTTGATCGCTGTAATCTTTTATTAATGCTTTGTAGCTTTCAATCTCTTTGGATTGTTGTGTGTAACGTTCAGGTTTTGTGTCACAGGCTGAAAAAAGAACTATTACAAGTCCAAATAAAAATAGATTTTTCATAAGTTTTGTTTTTTAGTTAGTAGTTTGGTTTTTAATGTTTTTATTATTCTGCTTTATGCACTTCCAATTCAATTTCGATCAGAAACTCTGGCAATGCCAATTCTTTTACGCCAAGCCAGGAACCTGTAGGGAATTGTTTGGTATAGATCTCATTTCGATATGCGGCAACTTCCAGAAATTTAGGCATATTGGTGGTAAATATATTTTCGACCACCACATCGTCAAACGTGCAACCGTAATGTTTAAGCACTTTATCCAAATCAGCATAACAGTTTTTCATCTGTTGTTCAAAATCGCCTATGGCGGTTGGATTTCCTTGATTATCCATACTCACCGCGCCAGAAATAATGATGTTATTTCCAATTTTTACCGCATGGGAATATCCATACATTTTTTCCACTTCGGGACGAAGCAGAAAATATTCAGGGGTTTCTTTTTGAACTATAGGCTCGATTGGCGTTGTTGTTTCTTTTACTTTTTGGTTACAGCCAATTGCCATAATAGTGAAGAATATTGCTGCTGCTCCAATTGATAAAAATTTTATGATTTTCATTCTTTTAATTTATTTGATGGTTAAAATATTTTCATCATTATTGTTTCATCTCTACCCTAATCAGGCGAATAGTGATGGTTGTGCTTAAATTTTCTACGGAATGAGGTGCTTCCGGGCCTTTCCACATAGTCATTGGAAAAGTAAGAGGCGTTTTTAATTGCCTGGTATCCAATATGATTTTTCCTTTTTCATCATAATCTATAAAATCGCCAGCTTCTTGAATATATAGCACACTAGGCCAACGATGGTGGTGAATTTCTTCTGTTTCACCGGGTGCAAGCGTAACTTCCAAAACCCTAACTTGATCGTTTTCCAATAAGATTTTATGGTTCTTTGGCGCTGCAAAAACAGCATCTAAACTTGCCGGCCAATAGTCTGGCTCGTCCCAATAATGCGGATCCACAGAATTATAGGCGAAAGACTTGTCTAAATTTTTTTCTTTTTCCTGGCTGAAGGTTGCAGTGATTGCAATGGAAAAAATTAAGAGTGATACGTATGTTTTTAAATTTTTCATATATATTTTTTTAGCCTGTCCATTCCTAAAAGTAGTATGGACAGGCAGTTGTTTTAATTGTTCATTGGTTCGATTGAAGCTTCTGTTGAAGCAGATTCCTTCAGTTTCTGCAAATCCAGCGCTAAAGCTGAAATATCCCAATAGCCTATTTCTTTTACAATTTTTCCGTCAATAAATCGGCACGTAATATGAACTGGAATTTCATACAATTGGTTATTTGCTGTAAGTCTTCCCTGCCACAATCCCCAAAAATTTACCCAGGTTTCTCCTTTATCCGTTACCACCATTTCATATTCAGATTCTTCAGGGACATATTTCCAAGACGAAAAAATAGTGGCGTCTTGTTTGTTTTGAGCTATCATCTGTGCTAAGGACTGGGCATTTTTCTCGGTTACATTATTTAAAATTTTAGCGGTATCGGAATAATGGGTTGCCAAAGATTCCCAATTGCCAATTTCATAATCCTTAATAACCTTTTTGTAAATATCAATCTCGGGTGAATTTTGAGTGTAGCGTACTTCGTTTTTACAGGAGGTTATAAATGCAATTAGCATTGCAATAAGCAATATTTTTTTCATTCGTTTTGATTTTTTTAAATCCGGGCGTGACCATATCAAATCACACCCGAATTTGGCTTAGTTAGTAGCTAAGTTGATTATTTTTTTGTTGCTGAATAAGATAAATCCGGACGCATTCCACCTGATTTGCTTTCATATTTATCAACATATTTAAACATATCTTCAAATAGTTTCTTTCCTTCTTCACCTAACAAAGCTTCATTTTCATCACTTTGACGGGCATAGTCTTGGGCATCTTTGGCCGATACGACTGCTAAGAAATAATCGCCCATAGTACCAAACCCGGCACGATAAATTCTAAAATGTTCTTTAGCGCCTTTTTTCTCATAAAGTGCTTTAAGTTCTTTTATTTTTTCTCTTAAATTTTGAACATTTTCAGGTGTAACATATAAAAAATGCCATTTACGATAGTTTTTTCCCTCGGTATTAATGGTAAGCCCATTTGGCATATAGGAAAGTTCATTGCTTAACACCACAATATAATTACCGTGCTTGTCATAACATTTATTAAAGCGATCAAAAATGGCCCTAAAATTTTCATTTCCCATTTTTTCTGCCAATGGCGCTAAAGTGTTTTTATCCAAATCGGCCATATTTTTTATGGGCGTTATACTTAAATAAGTGCCATCATCTATTTGGGCAGTTGTCCAATCAGCATCTTTTAAATCGTGTTTTTTGCAGGCAGCAATAAAATCTTTTGAAACTTTTTCATATTCACCTGTCATAGACGGTTTTACCTGATCGGCGTGAATCCAAAAAGCTTGATTGGCCTGAGCGTTTGAAATTATTGGCAACAGCAATAGTGTTATTGCCAGTATCATTGTAGTTTTTAGTGTTTTCATTGGTGAAATTATTTTAAGTTAATTACTTAATTCTTCATTCAACGAGTATAAATAGCTCCAGGAATTTTCGAGAGAAGCCCTAATTTTGGCTCTTATTTCATCTGTTTTTTTCTTTCCGTGTTTGTTTTCATATACTTTCCAAATACCATCTCTGGTTATATCCAAATCTGCATAGCCTTTATAAGGAGTTGAAATCATATAATCTGGGGAATCTGGACCGCCGCCCATAAAACTGTACCAAGATCCTCTTGGTGTTCCTTCTAAAGATCTCAATAATGCAGCAGTTTCCTTAATAACCTCATTAAAAGCAACGCCATTTTCCACTCTGAAGAAACTTACCCACACCAATTTTGTGCCTTCTAAAGGAGAAGTTCTGCTCACTTCAGGCATCGTACGTGCAATATTGTAATTTACTTTTTCCACGTGGGGCATAATAAGTTCAAGCACTTTCATACGGCATTCTTTTCCAGCCGAATCTTCTTTGTCCATTTCAGCCCAATTGTCCATCATCCCTGTCATTACATACATAATTCCTTCTCCTTGAACACGTTTCCAAATATTCCATTTGTCTGTTCCTTTGTTTTCCAAATAACATTCTTTCCACATTTTTACACCTGCAATAAATTGGGAATTGTGACCTGGTTTTACGGTAATTTCGCTCATACTTAATAGTTTACTTCCATCATTTTGGGAAAATGCAAACATTGGAATAAGAAGAGCTAGCAATAATAATTTTTTCATGATTTTAATTATTTAATTGGTTAGATGCTCCAAAACTACGCAGTGAACTTCAGAAAAAATTGTACAATTATTGCAAAAACTTGGACTTTTATGGCAAATAGGATGGTTTAAACACTTGAATTTACAAATTGAAAATTATCGCTAGATTTTTGTTATGATTAATTGGATTTATGGCTCTTTTTATAAGCGGAAGGACTGCAGCCAAATTGATTTTTAAAAGCTCTTGAAAAATAAGCTTGGTCATTAAAACCAGTCTGAAAACAAATATCAGTTAAGGTTCCTGCATTTTTTTTGATTAAATCTGCTGCGCGTTGCAATCGAATGTTGCGGATTAATTGGCCAGGAGCCTGATCAATGAGTGCTTGAAGTTTTCTGTGTAATTGTGACGAACTTAAACACATTTTATCTGCGAGTTGCTCCACACCAAAACTGATGTTTTCTATATGGTCTTTTATATGTTGAATGGCTTTTTCCAAAAACTGTTGGTCAACAGATGCCAACGGAATTTCATCAGAAGAAACCACGAATTTATTCTGATATTTTTTAAGAAGCTGCTCTCTTTGCTGAATGAGATTATTGATAATTATTTGAAGTTCTTTTACGCTAAATGGCTTTGTTAAATACGCTTCAATACCGGTTTCCAGTCCAGCAAGCCTATCTTCTTGAGTGGCTTTTCCCGTTAAAATCACAATAGGAATGTGACTGGTTTTTTCCTCATTTCTTAATAGGTGCACCATAGAAATTCCATCTATTTCTGGCATCATTACATCGGTGATAATGACATCAGGAATGGCTTTTTTTGCCTGCTCAAAGCCTTCTTCACCGTTAGAAGCTTCAATCACTTTGTAGGTTGGTTGCAATATATTTTTGATAAAAGTTCGAATAGCCAGATTATCTTCCACCAACACAATAATTTTTTTATCGAAGTTTATTTCAGGTATTTGAAGCTTTTTATTTTGATGGGATTTTAAACCAGAAGGTGCTTGGGTTTTTATTTCAATCTCCGATGCATTCATTATTTCAGAAACTGCGCCAATTGGAATTTCTATGGAAAAAGTTGTTCCTTTTTGACCGGTTAATTCTTCATTTCTGAAAACGTTGACGGTTCCATCGTGCAATTCAACCAATTCCTTTACCAAAGCCAATCCAATGCCGGTTCCTTCATACAATCTGGTGTCTGAATTGTCGGCCTGATAAAATCGGTCAAAAATGTTAGAAATGGCATCTTTTTCAATCCCAATACCGTTATCACTAATACAAATGGAAAGAAATTCTTTATTTTTTCTTTGGACTGTTAAGGTGATTTCGCCGTTTTCGGGGGTGAATTTTAAGGCATTTGACACAATATTCATAATGATTTTTTCCATCTTCTCTTCATCAAAAACCACTTGAATATCAGCTTCATCTGAAACAAAATTTAAAGAAATATGTCTTTTTTCTGAAAAAGACTCTACGGAAAAAAATAAATTTTTGAGAAATAACACCATATTTTGCTGAGAAAATTTTAGCGTCATCTTTCCTGCTTCCAATTTGGAAATATCCAACAATTCATTGATCAGTTTTAAAAGTGTTTTTGCATTTTGATCAATGCCCTCTGCCTGCTTTTTTATATAATTTGTTGGCAACGTTTCCATTAAATTTTCGGCATAACCGCTAATTAATGTTAATGGTGTTCTGAATTCGTGGGAAATATTGGCGAAAAAGCGTGATTTTAATTGGTCTAAAACCTTCAAAGTATGATACTCTTTTTGTTCAAGCTCCAAATCATTTTTCATTTTAATTCGTTTCATCTCATACCTTCTAATAAAATAGAGCAGCAATATAAAAAGCAATAAATAAAGGGTGATTGCCATCCAAGTTCCCGACCAATGGGGCAAAACCCTGAACGGAATTGAAATTCCCTCTTCATTCCATACCCCGTCATTGTTGCTGCCTTTTACTTTTAAGATATAATTTCCGTCAGGCAAATGGGTAAATGTCGCAGTTCTTGTGTGTTCTAGATATATCCAATTTTCATTAAAATTTTCAAGCTTGTACGCATATTTATTCTTACCGGGAGATGAAAAATCAAGCGCCGCAAATTCAAAAATAATGATTTCATCTTTTTTGGTCAATGTGATATTTTCATTGGGATTTATCTGCAAATCTTTAATTTCCAAACCTTCCTTCTTTTTTTTATTTTGTCTGTAAACTTTTATGCCTGTAATACTCAATGGTGGCAGAAATGGATTGTCATTAATTTGGTCGGGAAAAAAGTAATTCAGCCCGTTAATGCCGCCAAAAAACAATTCCCCTTTTGAACTTTTAAAACTGGCACCCGTATTAAACTCATTGCTTTGCAAGCCGTCTTCCACGTCAAAATTTCTGAATTTTTTTGTTTTCATATTGTATTTTGAAATTCCATTATTGGTGCTTAACCAAAGATTATCCTGAGAATCTGAAGAAATTCCATAAATCACATTGTTGGGAAGTCCATCTTTTTGAGTGTAGTGTGTAAATGATTGTTTACTGATATCAAATAAATTTAACCCGCCAGAAGTGCCAATCCACAAAAAAACATCAGGTTTAAGAGGATCTTGAAATATGGCATTTACCTGATTGTTGCTTAGGCTGTTTGGTATTTCAGGATTGTTTTGGTATCCGTAAAAAAGTTCCTTGTTTTTGTCAAAAACCAACAAACCGTCTTTGGTTCCCAACCACAGTTGGTTTTTGTTGTCTTCATAAATAACACAGCGATTTGTAAAATTATTCCTCGGATTATCAGCCAACCTATAATGTTTAAATATGCCTTTTTCCCTATCTGTCATTTTACTCAGATAGTTTTCAGCGACGATCCATATCATTTCGTTTTTATCCTCAAAAACTGCTGAAACTCCTTTACGCTGAATTTCATCTGGTTTTTTTTGATCATTTTTAAATTGTTTTGCTGTTTCTGTTTTCGGATTGTAAACAAACAATCCTTCTGTTGAGGCAAACCATAATTTACCATCTTTCGATTTAATCATTGACCAAACACTCGTATTGCCAAAGGCGTTTAAATTTTTTGAGCTTGTTTCAAAACTTTTAAGTTCATCTGTTTTTCGGTTCCAACGATAAAGTACTTCAGCACTAATCCAAACAAATTGTTCATTTTCTTCTAACACAGATCGAATACTGAATCCGGTTACTCTTGAATTTTGAATTGTTTTCCGTTTCAATAAACCAAATCTATTGGATTTTGGATCGTAAAAATCGATTCCCATACCGCTTGTGCCAATCCATAAAATATTTGTCCGGTCTAAAAACAAGCTTGAAATGCTGTTATAACTAATTGATTCCGGATTTACAGGGTCGTTTTTAACCGAGTCATATTTCAACGTTTTTATGTTAAATCTCATCAACTCTCCAGGTGTCGCCAACCATAAAACACCTTGCTTGTCCTGCATAATTTCATTAATTTCTCCCCATCCATATCTAAAAATACTCAAGTGATGCGGAAATACTTTGAAAGAATTGTCAATGACATTAAATTTAACCAAACCAGTTCGCGTGCCAAGCCACAAATTATTATTATCGGCAATTCTGATGGCAGAAACAGAAAAATCAGTGTTACCTCCCAAAGCATTTGGGTGTTTTATGTCGAAATAGAAAGATGAAATTAATTCTGTCTTGGGATCCATTCGGTTTAAACCTTTCTCGGTTCCAATCCAAATAATTCCTTCATCATCTACCAATATTTTTTTTATAATATTGCTGCAGAGCGGAAATTTTCCTGAATGATCAATATGGTATTGTTTTATTTTAGTCAAATCATACTTCTGATTTAAAAAAGGAATCCTAAAAATACCGCTACCAATTGTTCCTATCCAAATATTGCCGGTTTTATCTTGGGCAATCGTTTTAATTTCTGCAGCATTTTTATTTTTTGATTGGGTTACAGGAAGCGAAATTCTTTGAAATGATTTGTTGGCTGCATTGTAAATATTGACAATTCCGTCTTCGGTGCCAATCCACAATTTTCCGTTCAGGTCAGTAAATAGCGTATTTATACTGTTGGATGAAATTGAATTTGGGTTATTGGGATCATTTTGAAAAACGGTAAATTTGTATCCGTCAAATTTATTTAAACCGTCTTTGGTGCCAAACCACATAAAGCCTTCCTTATCCTGAGAAATTGATAATACTAGATTTTGAGACAATCCGTCGTTTATGGTCAAGTGTTTAAAACGGACATCTTGTGCAAGGCTTTCTATTGGAAAAAAATTCCAAATTATATAAAGCACAGCTATTTTTTTAATATATTGATTCATCTTCACTGTTTAATACTTTAACAGATGCCTTGTAATATGAATCGATTTGAGGCGGTAACTAAAAATTAATTACATCAATCGTTATTAATTTAAATACTATTTTAACAGGTGATTTTTAAATATATTATTGATTGTTAAAGGGGTTACAATTAATAAATGCACCAAACTT
>Ga0209643_1001425_pt1 | contig 22648 bp, 22 predicted proteins | sample AutmiccBRH37_all_FD_187383 | JGI IMG/M metagenome (GOLD analysis project Ga0209643, IMG submission 187383) | Deep subsurface microbial communities from Mt. Terri, Switzerland - Autotrophic microbial communities BRH/37_all (SPAdes) (version 2) | ecosystem: Environmental > Aquatic > Deep... | reverse complement strand
TCCCTTCGGCTTCCTTCAGACCTCACCGTTGCCAGTGACGCCCTTGCCTACGGGTTGTCTTCCCGCTGGTTAGGTGACGAGGGTTTCTTTCAACCCACCGGCTCAGCAGGCATGCTGGGCGAACAACAGGGGCGCGGGAAATACCCGCGCCCTCTCTCCTATCAGACCCCACCGTATTGGCAGGACACCACTCATATCTTGAGGACCTTAGCTGTGAACCTTTACTTAGCCGCGGCCCTCCCATCATGGGCAGAGCCCTCGTCTATTTGACCAGGGCCGCGCCCCGATCGAGGGCCTCTTCGTTCAGAGGAATAAGGTTGTGCCTGTGGGGCGGTAGTACCTTCTTAAGGGCTTCCTTAACAACATCAAGGGGTACTACCTGTGTAGCTTGTACAAAGGCGCCCAGGGCCACCATATTAGCCACGCGACTATTCCCAAGTTCGTTTGCGATATCGTTGGCGGGAACCGCGATAGACCGGATATCATCCCGCCCTGGCTTACGGTCAATAAGGGAGCTATTGAAAATGAGCAGGCCACCATCGTTCAGAAGGGGCTCGAACTTATCCAGCGAAGGCCTGTTCATCACTACGCAGCTGGTAGGGTTGTCGACCACAGGCGAACCAATCACGCTGTCGGACACCACTACAGTACAGTTGGCTGTACCCCCTCGCATCTCTGGACCGTAGGAAGGGAGCCAGGATGTCTGCTTCCCGTGGTTCATCGCGGCGTAGGTCAGCATCTGTCCCATCGACATTACGCCTTGGCCGCCAAACCCGGCCATTATGATCTCGTGCATCATCCCTTCACCACCTCGCCGTCGACCCGGTATTCACCCAGGGGATAGTAGGGTCCCATGTTGTCGGCAAGCCACTTCAGACTCTCCTTCGGTGACAGCCCCCAGTTGGTGGGACAGGTTGACAGTACCTCGACCAGTGACAAACCATTTCGATCTAGCTGGCTCTGGAAAGCCTTCTTGATGGCCCTGCCGGCCTGGATAATATGCTTGGGATCATGAACCGAGACACGAGAGAGGTAGTCCACACCGTCAATGGTTGCCAGCATCTCTGAAACCCTGAGGGGTTTCCCGTAGTTCTCTACATCACGACCCCGGGGCGACGTTGTTGTCACCTGATCCACCAGGGTGGTGGGGGCCATCTGTCCCCCTGTCATGCCGTATATGGCATTGTTCACGAAGACAACCGTGATCTTTTCGCCCCTCATGGCGGCGTGAACAATCTCTGCCGCGCCGATTGAGGCCAGATCGCCGTCCCCCTGGTAAGTGAAGACAACGGAATCAGGGTGAACCCGCTTAATGCCTGTGGCTACTGCTGGAGCCCTGCCATGGGCCGCCTGCTGCATGTCGCAATTAAAGTACTCGTAGGAGAAGACGGAGCAACCAACACTAGCCACCCCGACGGTCTTCTCTTGTACTCCCAGGCTATCAAGGGCTTCACCCACCAGGCGGTGAATGATACCATGGGTGCAGCCTGGACAATAGTGTGTAACCTTGTCAGTGAGGGCCTCAGGTCGCTTGAAAGCAACATCCATCACTCTGTATCACTCCCCTCGGCTGCTGTCCTTATGGCTTTCACAACATCACTAACCTTGGGCAACACGCCGCCGGTTCTGCCGTGAAAGTGAACTGGGGCTCTGCCATTAACCGCTATCTTGACATCCTCCACCATCTGCCCGGTACTCATCTCAACAGCGATAAAGGACTCCACATCTCCGGCCACCCTGTCGAAGGGCTCCTGCGGATAGGGCCACAGGGTAATGGGTCGGATCATGCCGACCTTAATTCCCTCGTCTCTGGCCTGGTCAAGGGCGTTGCGACAGACGCGAGAACTGGTGCCATAGGCAACCAGAACGATGTCGGCGTCATCAAGCTGAACTTCCTCCCACCGGGTTTCATTCTCAGTGGCCTTCTTGTAACGGGCCACCCGATCCAGGTTGCTTGCTTCGCATTCCTCAGGGTGCAGGTAAAGGGAGTTGATGACGTTCTGGTGACTCCTGCCCTTCATTCCCACAGTCGCCCAGGGCTTCTTCGGTAGTGAGCCTGGGTCCACAATCTCCTCAGGGAAATCCACCGGCTCCATCATCTGACCGAGAACAGCATCTGCAAGGACCATTACGGGGTTGCGCCATCTGTCGGCTATATCGAAAGCATCCATGACCATGTTTGCCAACTCATTGACGCTACCAGGCGCCAACACGATTAGGCGGTAATCCCCATGACCTCCGCCCTTTGTGGCCTGGAAATAGTCGGATTGAGCTGCCTGAATGCCACCGAGTCCAGGGCCCGCCCTGACCACGTTTATGATAACCGCCGGCAGGTCAGCTCCGGCTATGTATGAGATGCCTTCCTGCTTGAGACTGATACCGGGACTTGAGGATGAGGTCATGGCCCGGGCGCCAGCGCCGGCGGCTCCATACACCATGTTGATGGCCGCTACCTCACTCTCGGCCTGGACAAAGACACCCCCAACCTCAGGCATCCTCTTGGATATGTACTCTGGCACCTCATTCTGAGGAGTAATCGGATATCCAGCAAAGAAACGGCAACCAGCGCGAATTGCAGCTTCGGCAATGGCCTCGTTACCCTTCATAAGAATAAGTTCTCCCATCTCTTTCCCTCCTTGCGGCTCTGCTCTAGTTAGACTTCACTTTTTTGGGCCTGTAGATCTCCATTACGTTGTCTGGACAGATCCTGTAGCAAAGCCCGCAACTGATGCACTCGTCCTGGTTCTCATCGGGAACGTGCGCAGGGTGGAAGCCCTTGGAGTTCATTGTCTCTTGGTCAATCACAATTATCTGAACCGGACAGACCGGAGGGCAGAGCTCGCACCCCTTACACCGCTCTGTATCAAATACTATCCTCTTCTCCAACTGCACCCTCTCCTTCTACGCTTGGGTTGCTATCAAGAACCTCTATCTTTCCCAGGGCGCCAACATGCGCCGTTCTATAACGAATACCAGTCCAGACTCTACGAGAGGATCCAGACCAAGGACTTCCTCCGCCAACCGCTGATTGACAACAAGTGAGACAACAGGCAGTCCCAGAGCCTGGGATGCCCTCTGTACGAGCCTGTGCCCCTTAAGCACATCACCCATCACGGTGTTCTCTCCAAGGTTTGTGTTGCTCACAAGCCCTTGAAAGCTGATCCGGGCTGAAGCTGATATCTCACTGAAACCTCTCTCTATTTCGTCCAGGGTTGAACTAAAAGGGCGCCTGCTGTTGATGACATAGAGGCCCCGGTAACCGCTTCTGTCCAGTTGGTCCTTGAGAGAGCCCAGTATGCGCGCGCCCCAGTCGTTCCCCCCCACATCAAGAACCACTTTTTTGTCCCGGGATTGAAGGGCTCCATAGACCTCGGCAGAGAACACTGGTAGGTCCGCTGTAATCATCGCCTCCGGCGGAGCAACTAGCCTGACGCCCCCGTCAGAGAGCTCCTGAGCCAGTTCCCTTGAACGAAACAAGGGGCTGACGTTGTCAGCATCAACCAGAATCACGTCCTGACCGGTGGCGGCCCAGAACAGCGACAGATTGGCGGCGATCTCAGTCTTGCCGCTACCAAAGCCACCGGCCAGTATGACAACTCGCTCACCGTCAGTAACCCGATCAATTAAAGCCGTGGCCGGGGTTGAACCCTCCTGGCGGCTGCTAGCCGTCGCGTCAACCACGGTGCTAGTCCCACCTCTGATGTCAATGAACACCGGCGCTTGCAACTATAATCTCACTCCAGTATGAAAGGGGCAACCCCCGGCTCCATGGAGACCACGGAGTCAAGAGTCTGCCTGATAAGCGAGGGACCTGATATCAGGTCCCTCGCCTGTAATACTCTACCTTAGGGAAGGAATGTTGTGTGCAGAGACGCGATGGCCGCGATCCGCTCTTCCGCGAACCTGTCGGCTGCCTTATAGGTCGGGACCCCTTCCGTCTTGGCTATGGCAAAGACCTTCTTCAAGTTGTCATAGATGATGCCAACACTCTTGATGGCACGCTCCCGGTTATAGCCTTTGAGCTCATCAGCGACATTAATGACGCCTCCTGCATTGATTACATAGTCGGGACAGTAAAGTATTCCCTTGTCGCGAAGCATGTCGCCGTGCCGCTCCTCTGCTAGCTGATTGTTGGCGGCTCCGGCAACAATCTCGCACTTCAGCCTATCAATGGTATCGTCATTGATGATAGCCCCCAGAGCACAGGGCGCAAAGATGTCGCAATCCACATCATATATGATGTTGGGCTCCACAGCCTCTGCCCCAAACTCAGAAACAACCCGGTCCACCGCGCCCTGGTTGATGTCGGCAACGATTAGCTTTGCTCCCTCATCATGCAGGTGCTTACACAGGTAATATCCGACATGGCCTAACCCCTGCACGGAAATTGTCTTGCCCTTCAAGGATGCGTCACCATAGACTTCCTCGGCAGCCGCCTTCATCCCACGCCAGGTACCATAAGCCGTTACCGGCGAAGGGTCACCACTGGAACCAGGTATATACTCGGAACGACCAGCCACAAAGGGGGTCTCCTGGGCTACAATCTCAATGTCTTCAACGCTGGTGCCGACATCCTCAGCCGTTATGTAGCGGCCACCCAGGGTGTGAACAAAGCGACCGAAGGCCCTGAAGAGCTCCTCGCTCTTATCCTTCCTGGAATCGCCAATGATAACGGACTTGCCTCCACCGATGTTAAGCCCAGCACAGGCATTCTTGTATGTCATACCCCTTGCCAGGCGCATGGCATCAAGAATGGCGTCCTCCTCGTTATCGTAGTTCCACATCCTCAAGCCCCCTAGGGCTGGACCCAAGGTGGTATCGTGGATACAGATGATTGCCTTAAGCCCGGAAGTCTCATCGTGACAGAGAACAACCTGCTCGTAATCGTATTTCTCCATGTACTCAAATATCTTCAACACACTTCGCCTCCCTTTACTGCAAGCCTCTGGGTAAGGCCCCCTCACAACACCCAATAGTATCTTACACGCCAGTGCTTCGTGCGCATAACAGGTAGCTACAGAACCGCTTTCCCCTGAAACCTCACCACAATGCCCCCCGCGCCTTAGGGGTTGTAGCCAGCACTCACCGTAAGGGCTCGGGCAAAGGCCAGGGAATTGAGTCTATTCTCCTTGGAATCAACCCTTGAGAGTAGCGCCACAGGGCATTTTGCGCCAATCACGCATCCAGCTGCAGGAGCATGAGCCCATTTCATGAACACCTTGCACAGAATGTTCGCTGTCTCTACGTTAGAAATGAGCAACAGATCAGCGTCACCCGCCACCTCCCCGGGGACACCCTTTTTCCCAGCCACTTCATTTATAAGAGCCAGGTCCAGGGATAAGGGGCCATCAACCATTGCCTCTCCTAGCTGCCCCCTGTCCCCCATCTTGCTAAGTAACGCGGCGTCAATGCCAGACTGCATCGCAGGGTTTACGTGCTCTATGGCAGCGATTACAGCAACCTTAGGACGCCGGATTCCAAGGGACTGTAGAGCCTTAATGGCATTCTTGACGATCTCTACTTTCCCGCTCAAATCTGGATTGATGTTAATCCCTGCATCGGTAATATAGACGAGCTTGTGATAGTCCGGGACTTGCAGGGCTGTGATGTGGCTCAGTAGCGACCCGGTCCGGAGCTCGTTCTCTTTGGCCAAAACCCCCCTGATAACCTGGGCGGTGCTAGCCAAACCCTTCATAATCATGTCCGCTTCCCCATCGCGAACCAGTCTTGCCCCGCGGTGGGCGGCCTCCTGACCATCGGGTATATCCAGGACCTTGACACCCTCAAGGCTAAAATCGGCTAGGCTTGCAGCCTTCTCTATGATATTCCTGGCCCCTAGAAGGATTGGCTGGCAGAGCCCGAGAGCTGCGCCTTCACCAAGCGCCTCCAGCACCGTCTGGTCGTAGGGGTGAACCACCGCCACCCTCCTAGCGGGAAGCCCTTTCCCGACTTCATAGAGGCCTTTCATTGACTGAATGACCATACAACTCTCCCCCGTCAAGTCAAGCGTTGGCCGATACCGTTAGTCCCAAACCAACTGCTTCATCCTTTAATATCTCCCTGTCCATCTAACCTCTATCAGACACAGGTTAGAGGCCCTCCACCTCGACAGCATACTGCCTAGGCTCTTCCAGGCCGTTGACAACCCGCAAGGCCCCCTGAACCAACGCATCCATCTCCAGGTCAGTGGGGTAAAATGTCACAGGCGCAATGAACTCGGTTCTCGACCTAATGCCCTCGGAGAGCGGTTCCAACTGCGCCAGGCGTCCCGTAATCACGATCGCCTGGATGTCACCGCCCAAGGCTGCAGCCATCCCCCCGATCTCTTTAGCCACCTGGTATGCCATGGCTTCAACAACAAGGCGAGCCTCATCATCGCCCGCAGACATTCTCCCTGCAATCTCCCTACCGTCGCCTGTGCCCAGATAAGCATACATCCCGCCCCTGCGTAGCATCCGGTCAAGGATTTGCTTTTCTGTCTGAGCGCCAGAGAAGCACCATCTGACCAGGGAACGCGCTGGCAGGCCGCCGCATCGTTGTGGTGAGAAAGGGCCCTGCTCGTTGGCGTTGTTGACATCAACTATCCTGCCCTGATAATGGGCGCTGACGGATATTCCTCCCCCAAGATGAACCACTACCAAATTAACTGTGGGATAGTTCCAGCCGTTATCTTCACAGGCTCGTCGCGCTGCCGCCCGCAGACTCAGGGCATGAAGAAGACTCCGCCGGGGTATTTCTGGCAAGCCCGACAGCCTGGACACAGGCCAGAACTCATCTACTGAGGGTGGGTCAACGACATAGGCCGGTATTCCCAGGGGGCCTGCCAGGCCAAGGGCCAATAGACCGCCCAGGTTAGCCGGGTGGTCCCCGGCATAGCCTTCTGTCAAATCCGATACCATAAGCTCATCCACGACGTAGACACCACTCTTAGTCGGCCGCAACAACCCGCCTCTTGCCACGATGCAGGTAAGTTGGCTCAAATCCAATTGCTGCTGGGAGAGGAGTAACTGGAGCACCCTCTTCCTATACTGCAACTGCTGCCCCCTGGTCTCCAGAGCAGCTAACTCCGGCAGGGGATGCTCAACAACCTGCTGCCAGCGCCATTCATTGCAGGCATGGTGGCCCACCTTGGTTGAGGTGGAGCCTGGGTTTACTACCAGAATGCTAGTAGCCCCCAAGATGCACCCTCCGATCCGCGTCTAATGGTCAGTCCAGGTGGTCTTCATCTGGCAGATAGACGGACTTAATCCCCGCGATTTTTGCCAATCGCTCCTCAACCAGAAGATCCGCGGCCTCCGCTGTGGTTATGCCATCACTCTCGGCCCTGGCAAAAATCCTGAGCAGGGTGTCATAGATACCCGCTACCTTCTTATGTGCTCTATCGTAATTGAAGCCGTACAACTCATCGGCTACCTGGATTAGGCCGCCTGCGTTAATCACATAATCTGGCGCATACAGGATCCCTCGGTCAGCAAGAACCCTGGCAAAACTGGGATCAGCCAACTGATTGTTAGCCGCGCCCGCAACAATGTCGCAGGAAATCCTATCGATTGTATTACTGTCTATCACAGCACCCAAGGCATTGGGGGAAAAGACATCGCTCTTCACATCGTAGATCTCATCGGGATCTACAACATCGATATCAAACTCAGATCGGACCCGCTCCACAGCGTTTTCGCTAACATCGGCGCCGGTGACATCAGCGCCAGCATCGATTAGATGCTTGATAAGGTTGTATCCTACCTTACCCAGGCCCTGGACGGCAATGCTCCTGCCCTTCAGGTCGGCAGAGCCCCATCTATGCCGGGCGCAAGCCTGGATTCCCCTGTAGGTTCCAAAGGCCGTCAGGATGCTGGAGTCCCCGCTTCCGCCATATTCCTCAGGAAGGGCAACAACCCAATTGGTCTCGGCGTTAGATATGATAAAGTCTTCAGGTACGGTGCCGACGTCGGTACCAGTCACAAATCGCCCACCGAGGGATTCAACATACCGTCCGAGGGCCCTGAACATCTTCTCGGACTTATCGGTTTTGGGATCGCCTATAATGACAACTTTGCCTCCGCCAAAGGAATCTCCGGAAGCCCCAGACTTATAGGTCATCCCCCTTGAAAGCAGAAAGACGTCTATTAGAGCCTCATCCTCAGTGGCATATGGCAGCATCCTACAACCCCCCAGGGCTGGCCCCAGGGTGGTGTTGTGAATTCCAATGATGGCCTTGAGCCCTGCCCCTCTATCCTGGCAGAAAACCAGCTGTTCGTGACCGAGTTCCTTCATTTTGCTGAAGATGTCCACTGCGTAACTCCTCCTCGTCTAACTGGAACGACGCCCCCCACAACCGCTGCCTCATTGAAGTGGTGCCTATCAGCACAAAAGCTGCTTCTCCCTTTGACCGAAAACCTACTAGGTATTCTAGATGTCAGGGGTTAATTCCTTGTTGTGGTATAGATTGAAAACCATTTATTTGGAAGGCTATTCATCAGTGCATAGAGTGGTCATTCTAAGATGATTCCTCAGGCATACGGCGACCGAGATCATCAACAATTCTAAATAAGGGCACAGTAGAAATAACCTTGCTTAAAGATATGCTTTCTGAGAGCAGATTGAGAATTATAGCGAAAAGGGCTACTACCCCCCTGGCGCCTACCTGCAGATCCAGGACCAGCACCACCCCCAGGACTCCACCAAGCAGATTAGCCCCGGCGTCCCCTAACATCGTCCGTTCGTGCAGGTCGAGAACCAGTAAGACGCCAGCAGCCCCAGCAAGCATGCTGAGAAATCCACGAGAATCTGCCAACGGCAGCATGAGGAGAAGTGCTGTCAAGAAGAGGAATGCTTTCAGGGCTCTACCAGGCCTCAGGTCGAGGAGATTGAAGAGGTTCATCATGGCGCCAACAGTTGCTATGTCAAGAAGAATTTCGGCGGGACCATGCCCAACCTGCCATCCTATGAGCAGCCCAAGAGTAGAACCTACTGCCAACTTCAAAACACCCGTTGTGACCCGGCCCTCTTTGACCAGAGCTCCGATGTGGCCGCGTAATCCCTTGACGCGCTGAGAACCAAAGGCATCATCCAGGGTACCTACAAAACCTGTAGCCAGTGCCGCCAGCAGTAAAATGAGGCTGCCGCGTGTTCCCGGCGGGAACCCCTGAGCGAAACCCAAACCCAGAGCCGGTTCCAGAACCCCATGAACCAAGCCAACTACCGCCATCAATGCCAAGTTAGCTAGCAGCCCGAAGAGAAGGATGCCCCCTCCACTAACAGTAATCCGTTTTTCATCATAGTTGAGTCTTGTCTGTCCCCCCCGGGTATATAGCTCAGTCAAAGGCCCCGCCAAAATGCCGGTAGTGGTAGCCCCCAGCACCAACGCAAGGACCGCAGCGCCGATATCACTGGTCATGAGCCACCATCCCCGCTCTCCAGGACCGTACCGGGCCTGAGGAGACCAGACAGGGCGTGCCTGATCAGAACCGTAAGAACCGCCCAGAATTGGGCCGCCCTGTGCCTGATGTCATGCAGGCTCCGACCAGTCACCCTGTGGGTGAATTCACAGGGAACCTCCACAATACTCAGGCCGAGAATGTGGGCTTTTAGCGTCATATTCACCTCTGCGCCCCAGCCTCCTGCCACAGGGAACAGAAGCTTCGCGCCCTGCTGTGTGATGCTCCGTTGGCCAGAAAGGGGAGAGTCAAGGTGGAGCCCGGTGAGGAGCCGCAACCCGGTTCTGGCCAGGCCCACTGCCAGGCCGAAACCACCACCGACACCCTTACTAGACTTTCCGAAGGCGGCAATAACCAGATCCGCTTTGGACTCGGGAGGTTCCTCGGTCTCGGGTTCAGACTGAGTCTTCGGTTGCAGTAAGGGACCGAGCAGTCTCCTTGCGGACACCGCCGAAGGGCCAAGGTCCGCATCCAGAAGTAGGATCAGATCGCCTGGGCCTCCCCGTGTGAGTGCTGAGCTTACACCGAGGTTTATGGCCTGCCCCTTGCCACCGTTGGTTTCCATCACCAGCACCTCAGCCCCTGCTTCCTTAGCCCGCTTCACAGTTGCATCCGTAGAACCATCGTCAACAACCAGCACTCTGGGCTCGGGAATGACTGTCGTTACTGCCCTCACCGTATCTCCAATGTACTGCTCTTCATTGTAGGCCGGAATGATAATCCATACTATCATTCCCGCTCTTCCCCCGCTCTTGGGGGCAGGAGCCAATCCGCCGTTGTCTTGGTTCCAAAGTGACCCTTAATGCCCTGTAAGGCGAGGACCAGGGCCAACCTCCCTGGCACCTGGTCGACATTGTCAACACTGGAGACCCCAAACCGCTGGTACACTGGTATTGAAGAAACGGCACACCTGCTGAGCTCAACCCCTACTACCTGCTGCCCCGTATCCAGCAAAGACTGTACAAGGCACCGGTCAACAACGGAGGCACCCTCTAGCTTCTGGTCCCAGCCACCCACCACAATTACCCAATCAGCCTCAACATCATAATTGCCCGCAAGGTTTATCACCCCAGATTCCTCAAGGGGGGAGATGTCTATATTTGTAAGACCACCTAGACTACCGGCAATCGAATTAGCAACACCCTCAGCGACTTCATCAAGCTTGGCCCTGACGCCAAAGAAATCAGCCATCAGCTCAATCAAGCCCTCGGAGAGGAGATCTGCTACGCGCACAGTTGTAACAGAGGTGACCTCTGCTCCCGCCTGTCTGAGCACATCCTGAATCCCGGGATCAAGCTGCCAATCACCAAGGTAGACAATGGCCACCTTGGTGTCTTCCAGGGCCCCCTCTACCAGCAGTGGGAACACCCATTGGGAGAACAGTGTCGACTGCTGCAGATTTTGCTCCACCGTAGCCAACTGGGCCTTTGTCTTCTCGATGTCGCTCTGGAGGGACCCAATTGTCACCTCGAGCTCCTTGATATACTCCTGCTGCGCCTCAACCATGAAGTCGCTACCCAGAAGGGTTGCTCCAAGCAGAAGACCAATGCCAAGGGCAGTAAAGATGGCCACTATTGTCACTACGTAGTGTCGCGCATCAAATACGATTTTAGCGCCTCCCTTCAAAACCGAAGAAGCTTGGAGATCTGCGTCATCAAGTAATGAAAGAATACCTGGGTTGTCCCGGACAAGGCCACAACAATCAGGATTGGAACAAGCCCTGCCGCAACCAAACTTATCAGGTACCCTGGCTTCAATCGGCCAGCGTAGAGGCGGCTTACGCCCTTAGCGTCAACCAGGATGGATCCCACCTTAAGCCTGACCAGAAAGGTGCTGGCCATGCCCTTCCGGCCCTTCTCCAGAAAGTCAATCATGTTTGAGTGGGTACCTACAGCCACTATTAATTCAGCCCCTTCCTGATGAGCAAGGAGCATGGCGATGTCTTCGCTGGTTCCTGGAGCCGGAAACAGGGCCACATCTGTTAGACCAAGGGATCTCGTTCGCTCCAATCCAGGAGCGGTGCCGTCTGTGTAGGCATGAACGATAAGCTGCGCCCCAGACCTCAGCGCTCTATCACTTACACTGTCCATATCCCCAATTATGATGTCTGGGCGATATCCGAACTCTAGTAGCGCGTCAGCCCCACCGTCCACACCAATGAGAATTGGGTCAATCTCATCAATGTACGCCCCCAGGGCCAGAAGATCTTGCCTATAATCGTTTCCTCTAACTACAACAAGCACATGCCTTCCCTCAATGCTCTCGCGTGTCTCAGGGATCGGCAGGTCTCCCAGGATCAAGCTCTTCTCCTTGACCGCAAAATCTAATGTGTTCTTCAGGAAGCTGGCCAACTGCGCGTTGAGGTTATCTCCCGCCGCTTGTAGGCGCTTACCCAGCCCATCCTCACTCAGAAGCCTTCCTCTTGCCAGAACCCCGCCTCCTTGCTGAAGCACAGTGTCTTCCTGAATCTCAACTACATCTCCTTCGGAAACCCTGTCTAAGATGTCCTGACCCAACTGGTCTACTACAGGGATGCCAGCGTCTAGTAGAATCTGCGGCCCTCTATTTGGATATCTGCCTGATACTGAGGGTTCGGTATTGAGGACACATGCGGGCCTCTTCTTTGCCAGCGATTCAGCGGCCACAGCATCAAGATCGACATGTGATATGAGCGCAATGTCACCCCGCTCAAGCCGGGTAACCAAATTCTTCGTTTTCGAGTCTATCATCAGACGTCCCTTGAAGAACAGATTTCTATTGGCCAATTGGCTACACCACCAAACCTCTCTGTGGTAGTGGATTCGTCTCTAGCTCTATTATCACCGTACTAACTTCCTTATATGGGGCTGAATGCAGAGCCCCCCCTCAACGGAAGAAGGCATCACCTTTTGTAAAGGCGATGCCTTAGTGAATTATTTAGCCTCGAAAACAACCGCTAGAGTTGCCCCAGACTAAAGAACGAAGACTAATCAGCTAACAGAACGCTTCCTCTCCAAACGCAGTTTATCGGCAATCATGGCTATAAACTCAGAGTTCGTTGGCTTGCCCCTGTCTCTATGGATTGTGTATCCAAAAAGTTCATTCAGGACTTCTACGTTACCCCGGCTCCAAGCTACCTCTATCGCATGCCTGATGGCTCTTTCAACTCTGCTGGGAGTTGTGCGGAACTGCTCAGCAATGGTTGGATAGAGCTCCTTTGTCACTGCCCCTAACAAATCAACTCTGTTTACCACAAGAACTATGGCCTCACGAAGATATCGATATCCCTTAATATGAGCGGGGATGCCGATCTCATGGATGATATTTGTAATCGTAACCTTAAGATCGTCGGACTGCCTTGGCTTAGCTGTTGGTGGGGTCTTCCCATTTGCAAGCTGTCTCAGACGGGTCATCAATACATTGAGATTGAAGGGTTTCAGTACGTAATAATCTGCGCCCAAACCTGCCAGCTTTTGTGGCATATCTGGCTGGGCAAAGGCTGTCAGGGCAAGCACCTTGGGACGTCTCTCAATATCCAAGCCATTCATTTGCTCTAAGACCCCAATGCCATCTAAGTGGGGCATAACTAGATCCAAAATCACAATGTCCGGTTCGTGCTCCTGCACCGCCTCAATGACCTCTAGACCGTTGTGGACAATGCCAATAACCCTCAAGTCCTTTTCCTGGGAGATCCTTTCTCGAAGCTGATCACAGAATTCCCGGTTATCATCGGCAATCAGTACCCTGATGCTACCTTCTGCTGACTGTTCGTAACTCAACTTACTCCCACCCCCATCTTACAGTAGTTTGTTTGTGTATTTCCTCACCATGTTTGTTTTTCGACGTCTACCTTGGATATCCTCCCATTCTGTACCCCAAAATTACAGATTCCCACTTCCATGCCAGTAATCGACAAATTAGTACATTAAGCTGCTAGTTTTGACTGCGTTGCCCGTCCCGTTTCGACTCCAAAGCCCTCTATAATCGTAGTGTTCTGAAGCATCCATTCGATGAACACTCCATACCCATGGATGGGGTCGTTAATTAACACGTGAGTAATGGCGCCTATCAATCGGCCATCCTGCACGATTGGACTGCCACTCATCCCCTGGACAATGCCGCCGCTCTTTTGCAGTAAACGAGGATCTGTGACTTTAACCTTGAGGCTCTTTGGACCAGCTTGGTCCTGATTGTGATTTACATCCACTATCTCGATGTCAAAGGCCTCAATTCGATCCCCTTCAAGCACCGTGTATATCTGAGCCTGTCCTTCCCTAACGGTGTCGCGCAACCCAACGGGGATTGGTTCATTGAAATAGGGATTTGGGGCAATATCGTCGTTGAGCACACCAACAATGCCAAAGGGCGTATTGCTTTCAATATTGCCTATCAGGTCAGATGGCGTTCTCCAGGTGCCAATCTTCTCACCAGGTTGACCTGGTTTCCCCTGGTTGATCCCAGCAACACTGGCTTTGACAATTCTGCCATCTGGGATACTCATTGGAGTGCTATTGCTCGCACTGGTTATTACATGACCCAAGGCCCCATACTGTCGGGTGAGGGGATCATAAAATGTCATGGTTCCAACACCGGCGGCGATGTCTCTGACGTACAGCCCAATCCGGTACCTCTTTGTCTGAGAGCAAAGTACTGGCTTGATTGTCAACGTTATGGTCTGTCCATCCCTATGAACCTCAAGCACTGCGGCCTTACCTGCTCTTCCCGCTTGATCTACATAGCGAACCAAGTCATCATCATCATAGACCGGCCTGCTGTTAACACTGAGAATGATGTCGCCCTTTCTCAGGCCAACCTCCCGGGCGGGGTGCAGGATTCGAGTCCCGTCTCGAACCGCTGCATCGCCTACAACAAGCACCCCATACTTCCCTAGAAGCACGCCGATAGAGTGGCCACCTGGCATCAAACGGACCTCTGGCAGCACTTCAACCACAACTTGTTTGAGGGGGATGATGCCAAAGAGCTTGACTTGCAGCTTGGTTTTCCCCGTTGTTAGCGGATTAATGGATATCGGTTCCCCAAGATCAAGCCTCCATCCTTGTGGAGTTTGCTTCCCACTGAGCTCAATGATATCGGCGCCGTCATAGTTGACTTCAACCTGTAAGGGCATATCAATAGAAAGCTCCATTTGCTGACCGGGACACAGTCTCAAGTGATGAGGAACATTCGTGATACTGCGATACTGTGGGCTGGCCACAATAGAAACAATCACTGCGACTATTATCAGTCCTGTAATCTGTCTTCTATTTAGATGCAATGTGTACCACACTCCTATTGTTTTATATGAGAAGATAATGGTCAGGGGTGAAAACTATGTTTAGCTGGTCTTTTCAATAAAAAACGCCGCGTAGAGTAACATCTCCGCGACGCATTGATAATATCCGATTTGGGTATCAATAAAACTTAGCATCTATTGATGAATTTGAGGTTAAACCAATTTCTTCGACCTGGTGTAAACTAATGCTTCTGAAAAGATTCTTTGATACGGTGAGCACGCTCCAACATCTCACCGGCATGCTGCTTGGCGGTATCTGCATCACTCCCAAAATCAGAACCAAGCATGCGCGCAAGCTCCTGAACCCTACCTTCTTGATCAAGTTCCTTAATGCGCGTTACAGTTCTGTCACCAGCTCGGGTCTTCTCAATCTGCCAGTGTCTATCAGCATAGGCGGCAATTTGCGGCAAATGAGTGATGCAGATTACCTGGTCAGGTCCATAATCCGACCCTCCGGATTGCTGAGACACTGAACCTAAATAGGCCAGTTTTCTTGCGACCGATTGCGCCGTCAGGCCCCCGATTCCGGCATCTACTTCGTCAAAAATCAGGCTTGGTACCTTGTCCACCGAAGCGAGAATTGTCTTCAAACTCAGCATAATCCGGGACAATTCGCCGCCAGAGGCAGTACGGGACAATGGTCGTAGCTCTTCGCCTGGGTTGGGCGATATTAAGAACTCAATCACATCATAGCCAGCCGGCCCAACGGCGACCCTGCGCTCCAGGCTTTCGATGACTATGCCCCCTTCATCGTCCCCTGAGAACCCAAAGTCTACCTCAAAGCTGCAGTTCTCCATGGAAACTTCGGATAGTTCTCTCTTGATACGGTGGCTGAATCTCCCAGCCGCCAGCCTTCTCAGGTGTGACAGATCACTTGCGGCCTGGGCCAGTTCTTGCTCAACACCGCTAATCTGCCCCTCAATCTCTTGGGCGCGGGCTTCGTTGTTCTCAAGCCTCTCAATCTCAGCGTTCATCTTTTGGCCGTAGGCCAGGATGGCTTCTATACCATGTCCGTACTTGCGCCCCAACTGATTTATGAACTGAAGGCGATCATCAACCTCTAACAGGCGCTCAGGGTCGTAAAAGAGCGACTCCGAGAACCTGCGCAGTTCGCGGGCGACCTCCTGTAACTGGTAGAAGGTAGCCTCAACAGTTGTGGCAGGTTCGTCGAGTTCTGCCGCGAACTCCTTGGCTGCCGCTAGTTGACCTGTAACCTCTCCTAGAAGTTCGAGAATGGCCCTGGCAGGTTCCTCACCTTCCTGAAGCAGCTGATAGCTTGTGCTGACAGCATCCTGCAGCTTCTCAATATTGGCCAAACGCGATCGCTCCAGTCGAAGGTTCTCCTCCTCTCCAACCTTCAGGCTCGCGGCCTCAATCTCCTCAATCTGAAACTGAAGTATCTCAAGTTGCCCGGCTCTCTCCTGTGCATCCCCAGCAAGGGTCTTTAGTTCGGCCTGCAATCTCATTCGCTCTCGATAGAGCTCCTCTACCCTCTGCTTGGTTGAGGCTACTGGGTCTCCGGCAAAGGCATCGAGGAAATCCCTGTGAGACCTGGAGCTAAGCAGCGACTGGTGCTGATGCTGACCGTGAATGTCCATCAAGAGCTCTGTCGCGCCTCTGGCCATGGAGACAGTCACAAGCTCTCCATTGATCCGCAGACTGTTGCGGCCATTTCTCGCTATGGTCCTGGTAATAATGAGCGGTTCATCGCAGGCAATGCCAATGCCCTGGTCAATCAGGTGTGCTCTTGCCTCGGGAACCTGCGAGAGATCAAAGACCGCTCGGACCCTCGCTTCCTCTGCCCCACTACGAACGTATTCCGTGAGAGCTCGGTCCCCCAGAACAACACTGAGAGCGTCAATGATCATGGACTTGCCAGCCCCTGTCTCACCAGTGAATACGTTAAGCCCAGGGCCTGGAGTCATGCGAAGCTTGTCAATGAGGGCGAAGTCTTCAACGGAAAGCTCAAGGAGCACTCATCTTCCCTCCCCGATAGTGAGCATGGCGATTGCAGAGACTAAAGAAGGCTATGAAACTTATCTGATACCTCAGCCACTTCCCCTTTACTCGCCACCACAACAAGAATTGTGTCGTCGCCGGCTACAGAACCCAGGATCTCATCCCAGGGAAGCGAGTCTATGGCGGCACCAACAGCCGGGGCTGTGCCGGGTAGTGTTTTAATTACGATAATATTCTCACTTTCGCTTATCGTAAGAACCGAGTTCTTGAAGTAGCTCTTGAGCTTGTTCCAATGACCATGGGCAGTGATATCTTGGACATAGCGGTATCCGTCGCCGTCAACAGGTAGCTTTATCAAGCCCAATTCCTTGATATCCCGTGATACCGTGGCCTGAGTCACTTGGAGCCCTTCCTGGCGAAGGCGGTCAGCCAGCTCTTCCTGGGTGTGTATGACCTCCTTGTCAAGCAGCTCAAGTATTTTTACGTGTCTGCGGGCCTTCACAATTACTCCTCCCCAGCAACATTGACTTTCCCGGCAATAATCGTGATAAGGACTGCATTTAAACCAGCGAATGGTAACAACTTCGACACCCCTAACTTCCGCCCTGCATCTTCCGGCGCAATACTTCATAGAAACTGGAACACGGCATTCTCAAGAGTCGCGTGCTGGTCTCTGAGGTGCTGATGACAACCCTATCGCCATCCTGAAGCCCGTATCCGCGTTGGCCGTCCATTGTGAGCATCTTTTCCTGGTGGTCGGCTATAACCTCGATGGTTACCGTCTCATTGCGAGAGATCACCACAGGCCTCGCAAACAGAGAGTGAGCGCAGATCGGTGTCAGGATTAATACGTCTAAGTTAGGGCTGACAATTGGCCCACCGGCAGACAGTGAGTAGGCAGTTGAGCCGGTGGGAGTAGCCAGGATGATGCCATCTGCGGGATATTCGGCCAGGAGAGTATCATCAACATATACCTTGAGGAGAATCAGGCGAGCAAAGGCGCCCTTAGTGACAACTACATCATTCAGCGCCCAAAAGGAAGCCGCCGATTGACCTTCCCGGTTGACATCCGCCCTGACCATTGCCCGTTCCTCAATGACCCCGTGTCCTTCCAGAAACGTGGGGAGTTGGTCATAGAGGTCACCGACTTCAATCTCTGTAAGGAATCCCAGATGACCAAAATTCACTCCCAACAGTGGGATGCCCGTACCCAGGACATACCTGGCAGCGTTAAGAAGCGTGCCATCTCCCCCTAATGTAATGAGGGCATCCAGTCCACTTAAAAAGTCATCCTTCTCCTTGAAGCCCAAGCCTTCTAGCCCGATGAGAGCGGCGTTGCTGGCATTAAGACGGACCTCCACATCCCTTGCCTTAAGCCACTCGATCAGCTTTATGGTTGCACGTGTCATATCTTTTTTGTCGAAATTCGGGACAATACCTATTCGCTTCAGCCGCTCCATAGCTGACTTCTAAGGCCTCCTTACGCCTAACTTCTACACCTGCAACTCCCCATCAACGATCCCAGGCAATCCATACAAGGGCTATCAGGAGCATCGCGGAAACTACTCTCAGTATTAGATCAGGTGACCGATACCACACTCTATCAGGCAACGCAAACTCAAGGTTGTGGATGGCATACCGACTCGGATCCACCAGAAGGGCACCGTCGGCCTGTGCTGCGGCTGTAGCACGGAACAGCCGCCAGCGCATGGCCGATGTCAGAACGCTCTTCCCCCTTGCACGACTGCGAGCAATGAAAACATAGTATCGAAAACCCTTTGCCACCACCCCATCAACCCTGGTTTTCAGCGTCCTTACCTGGTCCCCGGTGGAGACCACTACCCTCAGGCTCCTGCCTACGGATACAGGGCGATAACCGTTCTCGATTAGCAGGTCCCATGCCTTCCCCTTTGACGCTCCAATGGAATCGATCTCCTGCGCCAACCTCCACCGCCTGGCACAAAAAAAAGCTGTAGCTATGAGCAGAAAAGACCCGATCACTAACAAAGAATATGTCATCTGCATCACCCGGAGGACTACTTCTCCAGTAGGGAGGGACGCTCCTGCAGCCATTCCACTTATTGTCAGGGGGGCCCAAGGACTACGACCTTCTCAGGTCCGTCGCCTAAGCAGCTCCTCATGACCATCTTCCACAACTGTATCTACCAGCTCCTGCAGATCCTGTGCGGGTGGGTGCTGTTCTGCTAACTGTCGCCGAAAATGAAGTAGGAATTCCAGGTTGCCATCGGCACCGGTAATAGGGGAGTAGTCCAGGCCTCCAACATCAAAGCCAGCTCCGGTGACGGCCCCCAACACCTGGTTCAGGACGAGACGATGGGTAGAGGCCTCACGGACTATTCCCCCAGAACCCACCAAGTCGGGGCCTGCCTCAAACTGGGGCTTAACCAGGGCCACACCAGAGCAACTACCAGATAGAACAGAACCCGCAGCCGGAAGTATCTTGGCTAGGGAGATGAAGGAGACATCAATCGATGCGAATGAAGGTAGAGGCTGACAACGAACACCATCGAGGTTAAGCGCCTCGCGAGTCAGGTACCGGGCGTTAGTCCGCTCAACCACAACAACCCGTGGATCCTTGCGCAGTTTCCAGGCAAGCTGGCCATACCCTACATCAACGGCATAGACCTTGACAGCCCCCTGTTGAAGCATGCAGTCGGTGAAACCACCAGTAGAAGCGCCAATGTCCAGGGCGACCGCGCCCTTGAGGTCAATTGAGAATACACGAAGGGCCTTCTCAAGCTTCAGCCCACCGCGACCGACATAGGGCATGGTATCGCCTCTGTACTCCAGTTTCGCATCACTGGCAACCCGGGTGCCAGCCTTGTCTACTCGCTCTCCATCAACATAGACCTCACCCGCCATTATCGCCCCCTGGGCCTTGTGCCTGGTGGCAAAGATGCCTCTAGCCACCAGCAGCTTGTCCAGGCGCGGCTTTGAAGGCCCGTCAATCACTAGGAAGCACCTGGACACTTGTCCTCTTGCCGGCCTGCAGAGACTTGAAAAAACCCCTTACGGTCTCGGCTATGCCGGCCTCGTCCAACCCGTACTCCTTTCGAAGGGTCGCCTGCGAGCCATGGGGGACAAACTCGTCTGGGATACCGATTCGGTGAACCGGAATGGCTCCATAGCCTCGATCCGTCAGCATCTCAATAACGGCGCTACCAAATCCACCTGCCAGGGCATTCTCTTCGACGGTAACCAGGGCCCGCGTCCTGCTAGCGCTAGAGAGCAAAAGGGTCTCATCAAGGGGCTTGACGAACTGGGCATCCAAAACCTCGGCGCTAATCCCCTGTTCGCTCAGGACCTTAGCAGCGGTTAGAGCCGGATGGACCATTGAGCCAATGGCAGCAATGGTGATGTCACTACCCCTGCGGAGGAGCTCTCCCTTACCGATTGGGAGCACTCTAGGAGAAGAGTCCATCTCAACGCCGACAACATTACCGCGCGGGTAGCGAACCGCCGTGGGACCATCCTGGCGAGCAATGGCAGTTTTCAGCATGTGCTGCAGTTGGTTCTCATCCCTCGGGGCCATCAACACCATGTTGGGAATGTGTCTCAAGTACGAAAGGTCAAAGACTCCGTGATGGGTTGGCCCATCTTCGCCAACAATGCCTCCCCGGTCAATGGCAAAGACAACCGGGAGGCTCTGGAGACAGACATCGTGAATGACCTGGTCGTATCCACGCTGAAGGAAGGTAGAGTAAACCGAGAATACCGGCCTAAGCCCCTCACGGGCCAGGCCAGCTGAAAGCGTTACACCATGTTCCTCGGCAATGCCGACGTCAATGAAACGTGCGGGGTCGACATCCGCCATCACTCCTACTCCGGTTCCCCCCGGCATGGCTGCAGTAATACCCACTACCCTCTGATCCGACTGAGCCAACCTGGACAGGGTCTCGCCAAAGACTGCAGAAAAGGTCATGCCTTTTTTCTTCAGAGGTTGCCCTGACTCCACATCAAAGGCCCCTATCCCATGGAATCTATCCGGGGTCTTTTCGGCGGGTCCATAGCCCTTACCCTTCGTTGTAACGACATGAACAAAGACAGGCCCACTAATGCTTCTTGCATCCCGCAGGACGTGATCCAAATGATGAAGATTGTGCCCGTCGACGGGACCGAGATAGGTGAACCCCAGTTCTTCAAAGAACATCCCTGTAACTACCAGGTACTTGAGGCTGTCTTTCACCCGCTCGAGGGACCTGGCCACAGGGTCGCCCACCAGGGGAAACTTCCTGACTATGCTGTGAAGGTCCGATTTGAGCTTGAAGTAGCTGGGATTAGTACGAATTCTACTCAGATAGGTCGCTAAGCCACCAACGTTAGGGGCAATTGACATGCTATTATCGTTAAGAACCACAATAATGTCGGTCTGGCTGTGACCGGCAAAGTTCAGGGCCTCAAAGGACATTCCCCCGGTCAAGGCTCCATCACCGATAACAGCAATCACGGAGAACTCCTCGCCCTTCAAATCCCTTCCCTTTGCAATTCCAGTGGCTGCTGACACGGAGGTGCTGGCATGTCCGGCTACGAAAGTGTCATGGGGGGATTCATCAGGTTTGGGGAAACCACTAATGCCGCCAAACTGGCGAAGGGTGCCAAAGTTGTCCCATCTACCAGTGAGGAGCTTATGGGCGTAGGCCTGATGGCCCACGTCCCAAACAATACGATCCTGGGGACTATCAAATACCCTGTGCAATGCCACGGTGAGTTCTACCACACCAAGACTGGGCGCCAGGTGGCCTCCCGTCTCAGAAACAGTATCGATGATCTTATCTCTCAGGTTCTTGACAATCCTGGTCAAATCGCCAACAGGCAGTTGCTTGACCTGGTCTAACAGGGAAGCCCCTGAGCCTATCTCAGATGTCATTGTTTCCTCCTAACGCTGTTGGCGCCATCAACAATCTTTATCCCCAGCTGCCTTTCCCACCAACCCATAATCAGCGCCATTCGGTAGATAATATCATGGCTCCTTGATATTGCAATAATCTTGCCCCCCGCTTTGCCACCAACAGTGAGGGCCGCCACCATGCCGATCATCACCACGTTGCCCAAGGATACAGTGACGCTGGGATACACTGTAATCAGGCTAAACACAATCGCCGCTGCGGCCCCTCCAGCCACAGTCCCGCTTATGTCACCAATAACATCAGCGCAGAAACTGGCAACCTTGTCCGCATTACGGACCAGACGGAGGGCTTCATCAGCCCCTTTCACCCGCTTTGAAGCCATAGCGTGAAAAGGCCTCTCCGTTGCCGCTGTTGCAGCCACCCCCATGATGTCAAATATGACCCCGGTGGTTACTATTGCCAGCAGAACCAGGAGGGCTGCCGTCAAATTCAAGGTGATCAGAAGCGACGTCGAGACCAATACAAAAAAGATCGATATGCCAAAAGTTAACAGCCCCATGCTGAGAGCGCGCTTCAGGGACTGTACGCCGGTGGAATCATTTCTATTAGTACCCAATTGGGATACACCCCATAAGAACTACTAGATACCTCGTCTCTAGTATCTCCCGTAAAAAATGGTGCCCAAAGGGGTGGCAACACTACGGATAAACCTTGCGGCTTGAGGTCTAGCTGGCTTTCCCCGCCGGCATTCCTCTCCGTCGCCGTGAGAGGCGGTTTCCCCTTTAGTGCCGACCTGCCCTGTTGCCATTAGGCATTGCTAGACTACCACTTAGACCACACTGCAATCCCCGCAGAGTCACGCCCTCGCTTGTTAACCGGGGCGAACAGTCTAGAAGATTTCCTTGACAGCACCCTACCGATCCCTAGTCTTTTTTGCAGTTCGGGTTTCAAAGGCAGCGGCGTTGTCGCTGTGGGCCCACTGCGCAACGCCTGACCCAATCTCCACCCGCACCGCTCAAGACAGGCTACTCTGCACACAAGTTTGATCCCGCATGCAGGTTCATACCCCAAGCCGAACTGGTTCGCTCTCGCTCGCCAACACGAACTTGGGC